>ENA-ORXF01000929-ORXF01000929.1-marine-metagenome-genome-assembly--contig:-NODE-929-length-19889-cov-5.281395_pt1 | contig 19889 bp, 17 predicted proteins | sample MGYA00237864_ERZ511476 | MGnify/ENA primary metagenome ERZ511476 (study PRJEB26306, sample SAMN06343908) | marine metagenome | isolation source: coastal waters | place: Atlantic Ocean: West Antarctic...
ATCCCTCCACTGCGGTCGGGATGACAAGATTGATGCGGTCGGGATGACAAGATTGATGGGGTCGGGATAACAAATTACGTGGCTCTGTCGGGATGATAAATTAGAGGCTCTGTCGGGATGACACCCCAGCCTGTCATCCTGAGCGAAGCCGAAGGATCTCCTGCCGACTGGATGAGATCCCTCCACTGCGGTCGGGATGACAAGATTGATGCGGTCGGGATGACAAGATTGATGGGGTCGGGATAACAAATTAAGCGGCTCTGTCGGGATGACAAATTAGAGGGTTATGTTCGGGTGGCAGCTAACAGTCATCTCGAACGCATCTGAGAGATCTCATAAAACAGACAAACCATTACCTGGAAGCTGATGAATTCACTTGCCGACAAAAAAATAACCTCGCCTTTCGCCAAAGGCCGCCAGCACCAGCTCAAGTTTCAGTCGATCCTGTCTGAAGCGGCGCAGCTGTTTAACTGGCAGGGTTCTCGTGCAACCACTCTGGTGGATATTGCCGGCAGTCTCAAACTGACTAAAACCTGCGTCTACTACTACGTAAAAACCAAAGAAGATCTGGTCTACCAATGTTATGTCTCAAGCTGTGATATGTGGCTAGAGAAGGCCCGCCAAGCGAATGATATGGATGCCAGTGGCGTCGAAAAAATTGTTCAGATGGTGCGCGGGCACTTTAATCAGTACATAGATACGCTTAATGGCAAGGCGCCGCACTTCGCCATGCTGACGGAAGTCACTTCCCTCGATTCAGACCATGCAGAAGATATGGCGCGGCGCTGGGACGAAATCTTTCAGCTCTGTTGCGATATGGTTGATCAGGGTATGGATCAGGGGCTTATTGAAAAACAGGACTCAGCGATTGTCAGTTCGGCGATTTTTTCAATTATTCAATGGTTTCCGGTATGGCTCAACCGCACTCATGCAGCCAATCCACAGCCGGTCATTGATGCGGTGTTGGACGTTATGCTCAATGGCCTAGCTGCCGAGCCTCATCAGTTTGCCGAGATTGATTTCCCCGACTTAAGTCACCTAGCCTTGGACAGTTTTGATCGCGATGTACAGAACCGCATGAAGCGCGAGGCGTTTTACCGAGTGGGTTCGATCTTCTTTAACCAGAAAGGGTATAAGGGCACATCCCTGGATGAGATTGCCAGCTCTCTGGAAGTGACCAAAGGCGCTTTCTATTACCATATTAAAAACAAAGAAGAGCTGCTCTATCAGTGTTTTAATCGTACTCTCGATGTTGAGCGGCTGCTGTTGGCTAAGGCCGACAGCGCTCAGGGCACAGGCGTAGAGAAGCTTGAGCTGGCGCTGCGCTATTTGTTTAATGTACAGTTTTCTGAAGACGGGCCGTTGATTCGTTATCGCGCTTTGCCATCTCTCGACCAGCAACATCGTAAACAAATTTTGAAAGCCACCAGTGCCAATAGTGAGCAGTTGGGAACTTATATTCGTCAGGGACTTGAGGATAAGACGTTGCGCGATACGGATTCCAGTGTTGCGCAATATATGTTGTCTGGTGCGGTTGAGGCCAGTCCAGATTTGGTTTATCGGGTGACGGGTATGGACAGTAAGGCTTTGTCGGCCGCGTATTTCAATCTGTTTGCAAATGGGTTGGCTGCGAGTGGGGCTGAGTAGGAGATGCCTCGTCGCTACATTCTGTCGAGATGACAAGATTTAAGCGGCCGTGTGACACCTCAGCCTGTCATCCTGAGCGAAGCCGAAGGATCTCCTGCCGACTGGATGAGGTCCCTCCACTGCGGTCGGGATGACAAAATTGATGCGGTCGGATGACAAGATTGAAGCGGTCGGATGACAAGATTGAAGCGGTCGGGATGACAAGATTGAAGCGGTCGGATGACACCCCAGCCTGTCATCCTGAGCGAAGCCGAAGGATCTCATCCAGATCTCTCCCAAACCAAAATAAAACAATAATAAAAGCGACAAAAAAATTATGACCAACTTCCTCCACAGCGCAGTACCCGATGTCTTAGTCGGCCCCGATACGTCTAGCCAGCTGGGTGACCTCACCGCGGCCATGGGAATTCAGCGGGCACTTATAGTTACTGATCCGGGCATTATAAAATTCGGTCTTTTAGAGGCTGCCATTACAAACCTCAAATCCAACAACATTGAATTCAGTATCTACTCCGATGTAGTTGCCGATCCCCCTGAATCTGTAGTCATGGATGCGGTGGCCTCAGCCCAGGCCTTTGGCTGTGATGCTGTGATTGGTTTTGGTGGCGGCAGTTCGATGGACGTCGCTAAATTGTTAGCAGTACTGATTAAAGGCGAACAGCAGCTGACAGAGATTTACGGTGTGGATCAAATCAGTGGCGGGCGACTGCCATTGATTCAGGTGCCCACCACAGCGGGCACAGGTTCGGAAGCCACTATGGTGTCGATTATCACCACAGGAGAGACCACCAAAGCCGGTGTAGTCAGTCGAACGCTGCTGGCTGACAAGGTTATTCTCGATGCCAAGCTGACTCTAGGCTTGCCGCCAGTGGTCACAGCAGCCACTGGCATTGATGCCATGGTGCATGCCATCGAAGCCTATACTAGCAAGCGTTTAAAAAATCCATTATCCGATATGTTAGCCCGCGAGGCTCTGCGTCTGATGGCGAACAATATCTCCACGGCAGTCAAACAAGGAGATAATCTGCAAGCACGGGAGGCGATGTTATTGGGTGCCATGTTGGCGGGCCAGGCTTTTGCCAATGCCCCGGTGGCAGCGGTGCATGCCTTGGCCTATCCATTGGGTGGCAATTATCATATTCCCCACGGTTTAAGTAATTCCCTAGTGCTGCCCCACGTGCTGCGCTTTAATGCACCGGCGGCAGCTGAGTTATACGCCGAGTTGGCACCGATTATTTTGCCCGGCAGAAGCTTGCCTAGCGATCCACTAGACGTGAGCGAATTGCTCGCGGAGCACTTTTTACAGCTGGCTGCAGATCTGGGTTTGCAGACCAAATTGAGTCAAATGAATATTGCCGAGTCGGATCTGCCCAATTTAGCAGCAGAGGCTATGTTGCAGCAGCGACTGTTAATTAATAATCCCCGAGAGCTGAGTCTTGATGATGCGCTTTCAATCTACCAACAGGCGTTTTAAGTTATGACTGATAACAGCGACCAACGTAGCAGCTATAACTATTTTGCCGATATCACCACCCGCTGGATGGATAACGATATCTATGGTCATGTGAATAATGTGGTCTATTACAGCTACTTTGATTCAGTGGCGAATAAGTTTTTAATCGAAGAGGGCGGCTTGGATATTCACAGCGCCGAAATTATTGGCTTCGTGGTGGCATCGAGCTGTCAGTACAAATCACCCATCGCCTATCCGGATAAAATAGACGCGGGCCTACGGGTCAATAAACTGGGTAATAGCTCAGTGGAATACGGTATCGCAATTTTTAAACAGGGCGCCGAAACCGCTTCAGCAGTCGGCTCCTTCACCCATGTATTTGTCGATCGCGCCACTGATAAGTCAGTGGCGATTCCCGCTCAAATTAGGTCTGCATTGGAAAAGGTTTCGGCTTCTTGATGACCTGCAAATCAGGTTGATTCCAGTGCCGTGATCAGTTGCGCAAACGTATCAAACCTTCCTGAATAGTACTTGCCACCAGCCTGCCATCCCGAGAAAAGAACGACCCGCGACTGAGGCCACGGCTGTGGCTGCTGCGCGGGCTGTCCATGCAATAGAGCATCCATTCATCGGCTTTAAATTCATCGTGAAACCAGATGCAATGATCCAGTGATGCCGCCTGCAATTTGCTATTCATAAAGTTGATTGCATGGGGCAGTAGTGAAGTCCCCATTAAACTAAAGTCTGAGGCATAGGCCAAAATGGCCCGCTGAAGGCCGGGGTCCTCAACTATATCTGGCAGTGATCCCGCGGCTTTAACCCAGACAAATTGTTCTGCAGGATGAACTGTCGGATTGGCAAGATCCACTGGATTCACCGTGCGCATTTCAATCGGGCGCAGCGCTGGGCGATGGGCTATGGCTCCGGTTTCGGCTTTGTCAGCCATCATCTCTCTAAGCTTGGCCCAGCGGATATTGTCATCTTCGAGACCCTCTGGTCCAACACAGTCCGGCATATCCGCCTGATGAGACAGACCGGGTTCAATCACTTGAAAGGATAACTCGGTGCTGAAAATAGCCTTGCCACGCTGTGAAGCAACTACTCGGCGAGTGGTAAATGAACCGCCATCGCGAATGCCATCCACCTGATACAAAATCGGCACACTGGGATCGCCGGGGCGCAAGAAGTAACCGTGCTGTGAATGCACCATGCGATCCTCAGGCACTGTATCCTGAGCGGCACGCATAGCCTGAGCAAAAACCTGACCACCAAAGACGCGCTTGTTGGTGGTTTCCGGTGTCACGCCACGATAAATAGTCTCGTCAATTTTTTCCAGCTCGAGAATATTTAGTAGTTGTTGCAGTGCTTCGCTCATGCAGTCTTTATTCCTTTAATTTAAAATTAATAATGTTGGCTATTGATCGGCAATTTTAACCACTAGCTTGCCGAAGTTTTTGCCACTAAACAGCCAGGAGAAATACTCCGGTGCTTTTTCCAGACCTTCAACCAGAGTCTCTTTATACTTCAGTTCACCATTGGCAACCCAGTCAGTTAACGCGTTGTTAGCTTCGGCATAATCATCGATGTAGTCAAAGACCAAAAAGAATTTGTGTGCCGGTGGTGTTTCCAGCTCACCGAAGATATGAAAGGGTGTGCGCTCTTTGGTGATATCGGTAGAATTGTAGTTGGAGATATAGCCACAGATGGGCACTCGTGCACCGGCATTTAACTGCTTGGCCACGGCTTCGGTTAGGGCACCACCGACGGATTCAAAATAGATATCAATACCATTGGGGCAGGCGGCGGCGAGATCGGCATCCAGATTGCCGGCTTTGTAGTCGACCACTTCATCAAAACCCAGCTCATCTTTTACATAGGCACATTTGTCCGCGCCACCGGCTACGCCGACCACGTGAAGGCCGAGCTTTTTGCCGATCTGGCCTACTGCAGAGCCCACAGCACCAGAGGCGGCGGATACCACTAAGGTCTCGCTGGCCTGAGGTTTGCCCTGAGTCTTTAGACCAAAGTAAGCGGTGCGGCCTGGCATGCCACAGACACCCAGATAGGCGGAGAGGGGGACTTTGGAAGCATCGACCTTGTAGGTCAGTGGGTCATTTCCTTCGCTGACAAAGTATTCCTGCCAGCCAGAGGGGCTGCACACATGATCGCCCACGGCGTAGAGCGGGGATTTGGATTCGACGACTACACCGGCGCTTTCTGCCGTCATCACTTCGCCAATGGCGACTGGATCAGCATAGGATTTGGCTGCGCTCATGCGGCCGCGCATATAGGGGTCGAGAGACAGATAGAGGGTTTTGATCAATACCTGACCTTCAGTGATTGGCGCTATAGCCGTGCTCTCCAGTCGGAAATTCTCTGCTGTTGGCTGCCCTACTGGGCGGCTGGCTAAAACGATGCTCTTGTTATCCTGGCTGATGCTCTTATTAACTTGGCTCATATTTTTCCCCTCTTATAGTTAGCGGCGCCGCTTTAGATTCTAGGCTCTAGCGGCTTGTTCTTATGGTTTTTGCGCGACCCACATAATGGTTGCTAGGGCGCTGTATTACTAGCTTAAATAACGACCAGTGATACTTAAAATACACTTTAGTCGTACTTCAGTAGAGCTAAATACTTGAAAGTCACAATAACATACTGTAAGTTCAATTCATCATAAAAAACACTGTCTTCGTCGCATTCTGTCAGCCGCTGCGAGGTCACTATTTAATAGAGTGAAAAGTAGGAGTCCGATGTGAGTGATCTACAAGCTTTTAGGCAAGAAACCCGGGAATGGTTAGAAGACAACTGTCCACCTACCATGCGCTTTCCCATCAGTAGCTCTGATGATCAATGCTGGGGTGGTCGCAACGCGACTTTTAAGAGTGAAGAGCAGAAGCAGTGGATGGACCGTATGGCGTCCAAAGGCTGGACTGCACCAATGTGGCCAACAGAGTATGGCGGCGGCGGTCTCGATAAAGGCCAGGCAAAGGTTTTAAAAGAAGAGATGTCTCATATTCGCGCGCGCTCGCCACTGGATAGCTTTGGTATCTGGATGATCGGTCCGGCGTTGCTGGAGTTTGGTTCCGAGGAACTCAAGCAACAGCATCTGCCGAAGATAGTTCGCGGTGAGATTCGCTGGTGCCAGGGCTACAGCGAGCCAGGTGCGGGATCCGATCTCGCCGGTCTGCAGTCTAAAGGCGAAGATATGGGCGATCACTTTATCGCCAATGGCCAAAAAGTCTGGACCTCTTACGGCGATAAAGCTGACTGGATGTTCTGCCTGCTGCGCACCGATTCAGAAGCCAAAAAACAGATGGGTATCAGTTTGGTGCTCTTCGATATGGCCACTCCAGGTGTCACACCCAAGCCAATCAAACTGATTTCCGGTAGCTCACCGTTCTGCGAAACCTTCCTCGACAATGTTCGTGTGGAAAAAGATCAGGTTGTGGGAGATGTGAATAAAGGCTGGACCATCGCCAAGTATCTGCTCACGCACGAGCGCGAGATGATCGGCGGTTTCGGCCTGACCGATGCCGGTTCTGACACCTTGAGCCAGACTGCTGTTAAGGCATTGGGCGTTGAGCATGGCCGCATGAACAATTCGCTGCTGCGCGCCGATGTGCTGAAGTGGGAAATTGACGCTGCCGCCTTTGCCGTGACCGCTGAGCGTGTCACTGACGAAGTAAAGTCAGGGCAGGGCGTGGGTGCAACTTCCGCCATGCTCAAGTATTACGGTACTGAATTGAACAAGCGCCGCTATGAGCTAGTGATGAAAATCAACGGCAGCGACGCGATGATCTGGGATGGCGCCAACTCCCATGGCGGCGCTGCGCCGCGCATGTGGTTGCGTACCAAGGGCAACTCAATTGAAGGCGGAACCTCTGAAGTTCAGTTGAATATTATCGCCAAAAACATTCTCGGCTTGGGCTAAGTTTACGCGCTTGTTTTACAAGCTAGCTAACAGACATAAAGGTAACAATCATGGCAATGGTAATAAACGAAGAGCAGCAGATGCTCAAAGAATCGGCCCAGGGTTTTCTCGCGGAATTCGCGCCGGTCTCCGAATTACGCAAGCTGCGCGACGAAGGCAGTGAAGCAGGTTATAACGCCAACATCTGGCGTCAAATGACCGATATGGGTTGGGCGGCAATTTTGGTCCCCGAAGCCTATGGCGGTCTTGAGTTTGGTCATGTGGGTATGGGTCAGATTGTTGAACAAACTGGTCGTACACTCACCGCATCACCTCTTTTTGCGACGGCAATTGTCGGCGTCAGCCTGATCAATTTGGCCGGCAGCGAAGAGCAAAAAGCTGAACTGCTTGGCGCCATAGCTGGCGGCGAGTTAACCACTGCACTGGCAGTGGATGAAAAGATTCATCACGCCCCGACACAGATCAGCATGAGTGCTGTGAAGCAGGCTGATAACTATGTATTAAATGGCGAGAAGCGCTTTGTAGTCGACGGCTCAAATGCCAACAAGCTGATTGTTGCTGCGCGTACTTCTGGTGCTGCCGGCGATACAGCGGGTATCAGTCTGTTTTTGGTTGATCCCAGTTCTGCCGGTGTCGAGATCGAACGCACCAGCATGGTGGATACACGCAATGCCGCGATTATCCGTTTTGACGATGTCAGTGTCAGTACCGCAGACTTGATGGGCGCTGAGGGCGAAGGCTTTGCCGCACTGTCTGGCGCCTTGGATATTGGCAATGCCTATCTTGCAGCTGAGCTACTGGGTATCGCCCAAGAGACCTTTGATTGCACCCTCAAGTACTTAAAAGAGCGCAAGCAATTTGGTGTTTTGATCGGTTCCTTCCAGTCGTTGCAGCACCGTGCTGCTCACTGGTGGAGTGAGGTTGAGCTGTGCAAATCCGTAGTACTGAAAGCACTGCAGTCACTGGATGAGGGCGATGCAAAAAGCCCCGCTATGGTCAGTGTTGCCAAAGCCAAGCTCTGCGAAGTGGCTGAGTTGGCGACCAATGAAGCGATTCAGATGCACGGCGGCATTGGTATGACCGATGAATATGAAATCGGCTTCTTTATCAAACGCGCACGACCTGCTGCGATGCTCTTTGGTGACTATAGCTACCACGGCGATCGCTTTGCTCAGCTCAGCGGTTACTAAGTGAAATAAGCTTGTAATACGGGGTGGTCAGAAATGATGCCCCGTTTTGTTTTCTGGCTGTATTAGAATGACTCAAGAATTAGAGATTAGAACAGTCTCAGAATAAAAATAAATCAGACAATAATAAGGATAATGACAATGGATCTAGGTATTAGCGACAAGCTCAAACCCATTCTAGAAGAAGTAAAAGACTTTATTGATATAGAGATTTTACCCCTAGAGCAGGAATATCACGCTGAAGTTGAAACAGGCGACCGCTGGGCTTTCACCGAGCGTCAGACTGAAATACTTGAAGGCCTAAAGTCAAAAGCCAAAGCCAAAAATCTGTGGAATTTCTTCCTCACCCATTACGAGGGCGGTCACGGTCTCAATACTGTTGAATACGCTTATATTGCAGAGCAAACTGGTCGTTCGCATCTGGCACCTGAGGTGTTTAACTGCGCCGCGCCGGATACGGGCAATATGGAAGTACTGGCCCGTTATTGCAGCGAAGAGCAGAAAGAAACCTGGTTGAAGCCGCTGTTAGCCGGCGAGATTCGCTCTGCCTATGCCATGACTGAGCCTGATGTTGCCTCTTCTGATGCCACCAATATTGCTCTCTCCTGTGTTGCCGATGGCGACGAGTGGGTACTGAACGGCGAGAAAATTTGGATTTCAGGTGCCGGTGATCCGCGCTGTAAAATCCTTATTGTGATGGTTAACACCAACCCAGATGCACCCCGTCACTCACGTCACTCACAGGTTCTTGTGCCCTTTGACACCCCAGGCGTCAAAAACCTCCGCGCCATGCAAATCTTCAATATAGATGATGCACCCCACGGCCATATGCACATGCGCTTTACCGATGTGCGCGTGCCTAAAGAAAATATGATTCTCGGCGAAGGCCGTGGTTTTGAAGTCGCTCAGGGGCGTTTAGGGCCTGGCCGTATTCACCACTGCATGCGTTCTATTGGCATGGCTGAAGCCGCACTGAAGTTGATGATTGAGCGTTCATTATCCCGTGAAGCCTTCGGTCGTCCTCTGGCTAAACTGGGCGGCAATGTGGATATTATTGCTCAGGCTCGTATCGATATCGAAATGACTCGACTGCTATGTCTCAAGGCCGCTTGGCTGATGGACAATGTGGGCACTGATGCGGCACAGCCGTTTATCTCGATGATTAAGGTAGCCGCGCCGAATATGGCTCTGAAGATTCTCGATGAAGCCATGCAGATGCACGGTGGATTAGGTCTCTCTCAGGATACGCCTCTGGCGATCTGGTATGGCGGACAGCGGACATTACGCTTTGCCGATGGTCCGGATGCAGTGCACCGTATGGTCATTGGTCGCCGCGAAATTAAACAGTATATGTAAGGAATTAGCATGACGATTAGATATGACGATCAGGTTGCCATAGTCACAGGTTCGGGGAATGGCTTAGGCCGTTCCCACGCCTTGGCACTGGCTGCACGTGGTGCCAAGGTCGTGGTTAACGATCTCGGTGGTTCGGTCAATGGTGATGGCGTTTCTAGTGCTGCGGCACTGGAAACCGTTGCCATGATTGAAGCCGCCGGCGGCGAAGCTATTGCCAATGGTGCCAATGTGGCAAAAATGGATGAAGTTGAAGCCATGGTTGCACAGGCAGTAGCGAAGTGGGGCCGAGTCGATATCTTGGTCAATAATGCCGGAATCCTGCGCGACAAAAGTTTTGTCAAAATGGGTATGGATGATTTTCAGCTGGTTGTGGACGTTCACCTGATGGGCTCAGCCAACTGCTCAAAAGCGGTTTGGGCACTGATGCGCGAACAGGGTTACGGTCGTATTGTTATGACCACTTCCTCTAGCGGCATGTACGGTAACTTCGGTCAGGCTAACTATGGCGCAGCAAAAATGGCCGTAGTGGGTTTGATGAATACTCTCTGTATAGAGGGTGATAAGTACAACGTGAAGGTCAATTGCCTGTCTCCTACTGCCGGTACTCGCATGCTCGAGGGACTGATCACCGAAGAGCATTCTGAGCTTATGACTGTAGAGTCGGTAACTGCTGGCCTGTTGACCCTCTGTGATGCAGATTCACCCAACCGCTCGATTTTATGTGCCGGTGCCGGTGGTTATGCTCGCACTCAAATCTATGAGACCCAGGGGATTTATCTGCCACCAGAACTGCAAACACCAGAGAATGTCCGTGCGCAAATCGAAGCCATCGACAATGCTGATGATCAGCAAGTTTTAGTAGGCGGTTTCCAACAAACCAACAAGTTTATTGCAAAAGCCGTCGATTATCTGGCCGCAAAATAATAATAAATTAAGCAGGACAATATTATGAAAGCATTAGTCTGTAACGAGTTTGGGCCAACTGAAAACTTGGCTCTTGAAGAGCGCCCGGTACCCACCCCAGGTAAAGGCGAGATTTTGGTTGATATCAAAGCTGCCGGCGTTAACTTTCCCGATGTCTTAACGGTTCAGGGTAAGTATCAATTTAAACCGGAGCTGCCATTTATTCCCGGTGGTGAAGTAGCGGGTATTGTCACTGCTGTAGGCGAAGGCGTAACCAGCCGCAAAGTCGGTGATAAGGTTATTTCAACTATTCAGGTCGGTGGTTTTGCTGAGCAATGTGTGGGTTCTGAGCACGGCGCTTTTTCTATGGGCGAGACCATGTCCTTTGAACAGGCTGCCGGTTTTGCGATTACCTATGGCACCTCTTACTACGCCTTAAAGCAGCAGGCGAAAATTCAGCCCGGCGAAACTTTGCTGGTGCTGGGCGCAGCTGGCGGCGTCGGTATTGCCACCATTCAGATTGCCAAGGCTATGGGTGCAATCGTTATTGCAGCCGCCTCTACGGAAGAGAAGCTAGATTTTGCCTGTGAAGCAGGTGCTGATTTACGCATTAACTACTCTACCGAAAACCTCAAAGATAAAGTTAAAGAACTCACCGGTGGCAAGGGTGCGGATGTTATCTATGATCCCGTTGGCGGCGACTTCTCCGAGCAGGCCTTCAGAGCCATTGCCTGGGACGGTCGTTTCTTGGTGATTGGTTTTGCCTCTGGCCCGATCCCTAAGATCCCGCTTAATCTGTGTTTGTTAAAGGGGGCTTCTTTAGTCGGTGTTTTCTGGGGTGCTTGGGCGGCGAGATTCCCCCTCGAGTCACGGAATAACTTTGATGAACTGATTGCCATGATCGACGGCGGCCAGTTTTCCCCATTGGTCACCGAGGTTTATCCGCTGGCTGATTACCAAGAGGCATTTGCCTCTATCTCAGAGCGTCGTGCCAAGGGTAAAGTTATTTTGTCTATGGCTTAACAGCCCGCTGATACAAAAAAGGGTCTGCAATTGCAGACCCTTTTTTGTTTCTATCGATTATCTATTTAGCGTCTGTCACAGCCAGAATCAATCGTTCGACAGCACAATTCTATAGCGCGCGTCGCCTGTTTTTAAATGGGTAAATGCCTCATTGATCTTACTCATAGGGAAGCACTCAACCTTCGGTTTGATATTGTGTAGGTTGGCGAAATCTAACATAGTCTCAATCGTTGCAGGACTGCCCACAGGAGAGCCAGAAACCTCCCTCTGGCCGAGCATCAGCGGAAACATGCTGATATCCAGTGGCGCAGTGATCGCACCCACAAAGTGCAGTCGACCTTTAGGCTTCAGGGCATTGAGATACAGATTCCATTCCAACTTAACGTTAACTGTAGAAATAATAAAATCGAAAGAGCTGGCGGCGTTTTTAATCGCGCCAGGATCGCGTGAATTTAAGGTCTTATGGGCACCCAAATCCAGCGCCTCCTGCTGCTTAGAGTCACTAGAGGTAAAAGCCGTCACTTCGCAGCCCCAAGCGTTCAAAAACTGCAGCGCCAGATGGCCAAGACCACCTATACCAATCACAGCAACCTTATCAGTCGACTTGATGCCAAACTGAACAATGGGGTTAAATACCGTGATACCGGCACAGAGAAGAGGGCCGGCGGAGACCGGATCAATGCCCTCGGGAATTGCCACAACACTAGAAGCCTGAGCGCGCACTTTGTCGGCGAAGCCACCATTGTGACCAATAATAGTGCGCACCGCGCTAGGGCAGAGGTTTTGATCGCCGGTTTTGCAGGGATGGCAGTGGCCACAGTAGCCGCTATGCCAGCCTAGCCCCACAACAGTGCCCGGCTCTAGGCCATGCACATCGGTACCCTTAGCGGTGACTTTGCCGATAATTTCGTGGCCTGCAACCAGCGGGTATTTCGTCAGTCCCCATTCGTTTTCTGCCATGCTTAAATCGCTGTGGCAGATACCACAGTGAAGTACGTCCATCTCAACTTCATTGTTCTTGAGATCGTCAACGGAGTAGCTGTAGGGTTCAAATTGTCCGCCAGACTCTAAAATGGCGTAGGCGTTAATCGATTTTGCAGTGCTCATGGTGGGGTCGCTTATTGTTATTATTATGGATGGCTTTTTAAGCTTTGATTGGCCAATAAATAGCGTTACTAGATCATTTGACGATAACCAGTGCAGGGCGTAAATGCAAACATTCTAAGGTGGCTGGTCAATTTTTCCATGACTACTTGGGATTCACCTATAGGTCCCAATTGCAGGCCTCTTTTTAAAGTGATTTTTGCCCGCGCTTTTTGTCGATTGTTCATCAACCTGCTCCCGTAATGGTTGGCCACTAAGTGGCTGGCCCTATACAATCATGCCCGTTATCTCCTGCCCACGTGGCAGCTGTAATCATTATCCGGGTCAACACTAACTATTAAGAGCAACATGACGCAAAAAGCACTAGAGATTTTAAACAGCCTGTATGGCTATGACAGCTTTCGCGGTCATCAAGCGGACATTATCGAGCATGTTGCTGAAGGTAATAACGCGCTGGTATTAATGCCCACCGGCGGTGGTAAATCACTCTGTTATCAAATTCCCTCTCTTCTGCGCGACGGCGTTGGCATTATCATCTCGCCGTTAATAGCCCTGATGCAAGACCAAGTGGGTGCCATGCAGCAGCTCGGGGTCAAGGCGGCGTTCTTAAACTCCAGCCTGTCCCGCAGCGAACAGAATGATATAGAACAGCAGCTCATGGCAGGGCAGTTGGATCTGCTCTATATAGCGCCAGAAAGGCTGATACAGCCCTATGTGCTGGATATGCTGGGACGTTGTAGGCTGGCGCTGTTCGCCATTGATGAAGCCCACTGTGTGTCTCAGTGGGGTCATGACTTTAGATCCGATTATCTAGCTCTAAGCTTGCTTGCCGAGCGCTTTTCGGCAATACCCCGTATCGCGCTGACCGCCACCGCAGATATTCGTACCCGTAAAGAAATTATTGAGCGACTTTCACTGGAGGGTGCCAAGGCCTATATCAGCGGTTTTGACCGGCCCAATATTCGCTACGCTATCGCCAATAAAACCACGCCAAAGAAGCAGCTACTGGCGTTTTTACAGCATCGTAAAAGCGAGGCTGGCATTGTCTACTGCCTGTCCCGCAAGAAGGTAGAAGATACCGCAGAGTGGCTCAGCCAGCAGGGCTACAATGCCTTGCCCTACCATGCCGGTTTGCCCTCCCAGCTGCGACAGACCCATCAGAACCGCTTTCTCCGAGAAGACGGCGTGATCATTGTCGCCACCATCGCCTTTGGCATGGGCATCGACAAACCGGATGTGCGCTTTGTTGCTCACCTGGATCTCCCCAAAAGTATCGAAGCCTACTATCAGGAAACCGGTCGAGCTGGGCGCGACGGCCAGCCCGCCGATGCCTGGATGGTCTATGGCCTGCAAGATGTGGTTCGCCTGCAGCAGATGGCGCAGGGTTCCGATGGTTCGGAACAATTTAAACGCGCCGAGCGCCATAAACTCGACGCCATGTTGGGCCTCTGTGAAGTCACCAGCTGTCGCCGTAAAGTATTGTTGAGATACTTCGCCGACGACGCCCCCAATCAATGCGGCAACTGCGATAACTGCCAGATGCCTCCCGAAACCTGGGACGCCACCGAAGCGGCACAAAAGGTCCTGTCCTGCGTCTACCGCACCGGCCAGCGTTTTGGTCTGGTGCATGTGATGGACGTATTGCAGGGCAAAGAGAATGAGAAAGTGCTCCAGCATGGGCACGAAAAGTTAAGTACCTTTGGTATTGGCAGTGACACTCATGAAGCCCAGTGGCGCTCAGTGATTCGTCAGCTGGTGGTGCGGGGATTCTTGCGCGTGGATCTGGAGGGTTACAGTGCTCTGCAGCTCACTGATCTCTGCCGGCCGGTACTAAAGGGCGAGCAAGAGCTGCATTTGCGTAAAGAAGAAGTGAAAGCGCCGTCCTTAAAAGGCTCCAAAGCTGGCAGCAAAAAGTCCGCTGGCAAGGTGCAGATTGCCCCGGAAGATCAGGAATTATGGGAAGAGTTGCGCGAGTGCCGCAAGTATCTGTCGGAAGAGCACAATGTGCCGCCTTATGTGATCTTCCATGACGCCACATTGAAAGAGATGCTGGATGTGATGCCTATGTCGGGGTCGGAGTTGTTGACCCTCACTGGAGTGGGTGACAGTAAGTTGGAAAAATATGGCGCGGATTTTATTGAGATAATTTGTCGTTATGCCAAGACGCGGTAGGTTTGGTTGCAGGGTTTTCTGCGCTTGTTTGAAATGAAAAGCTCGGTCTTACTCTGGGTGGAATCAAAGAGTTTTGAGATCCCTCGTCGCTGCGCTCTGTCGGGATCACAGTTTATGGGTGCCGGAATCACGCAGTTTATGTCACCCTGAGCGTGGTCGAAGGGTCTCATACAGGTCACCTCGAATATCAGTAGTATTTTCTGCTGAACTATTCATCGGTGATTTCAAATAATCTAACTGCACTCTCTAACCATCCATCAGCGATTTAGAACCACCTATCTTGAACCACCCGCTTGTCATCTCGAACGAATGTGAGAGATCTCTCGAAGGCCCTAGAAAAACGATATCTTCTCGAGTTGATAAACTGTTTTTGTAGGTCTAGTCTTGATCCATTGTTCGCTAAATTTTGAGGTTGGCGTCATTTTTTCCGAGACTAGAAAGAATTAATTGCAGTCTCAAACGTTAATAAATAGTTAATGTTACAGGTGATTAAGTTGAATTTTACTGATTTGGAATACGCCGGATTTCGCGCCTGGCCAGCATTAGACCAACAAGAGGTTGACGGTTTTGTCTTACGCTCGTCACAGGGGTTTACTAAAAGGGCTAACTCGGCCAATTTAGTGAGACCTTTAATATCTTGCCATAAAGAATTAGTAGGTCGATGTGAAAAGCATTTTTTTGATCAGTCATTGCCAAGTATTTTTAGAATTCCCTCATTCATTGAAAGTGAAGGCCTCGATGAATATCTCGAAGAAAATTCTTATCAAGCCAAAGACCGCTCATTAGTTTTACACCGAAAAATAGCGTCTTCTGACTTTACACCTTGTGAATTGGCCGTAAAAAACGGTGTAGATTGGATTGCATCCTATAGTGGGATCAGCGGCATAAATGCGACCTCACAAAAGTTGCATTTAGATATGCTTGCTCGCATTCAAGATAAAACACTAATGGCTGTGCTAGTAGAAGATGGAGTTGAAATTGCCTGTGGGCTAGGGGTTCTCAATAAGGGTCTTTTTGGGTTGTTCGATATTGGTACCTTAAGCGCTAGACGGAATCAAGGCTATGGGGCAAAGCTGTTGAATGGGATGTTAAGTTGGGCGGTATTAAATGGCGCGACTGATTCATATTTACAGGTGGTTGGTGACAATGCGCCTGCGATTAGTTTGTATCGTAAGCTTGGCTTTCAAGATTGTTATGAGTATTGGTATCGCATTAAGAGTTTGAGTGGCTCCTAAGTTAGGGGGATGAGCTTTATTTAGTAACGTTGAGAAATAAAAAACCCCGCTATGGCGGGGTTTTTTATTGTTTTTGATCTCGAACATTCCACCTGTAATCTCGAACGAATGTGAGAGATCACAGGGTGACAGGCAAGGTCCCAGTCTGGAAACAGGGTTAAAGCCTACAGTCGCCTGGATGAGATCCTTCGGCTTCGCTCAGGATGACAACCGAGGCCTCAGGCTGACAGCAGGGTTAAAGCCTACAGTCGTCTGAACGAGATCCTTCGGCTGCGCTCAGGATAACTGGGGCTTAAGCCCCAGTTACCTCAACAATCTGCTGCGCAGCAATCAACTTGCCTTCCTCAGCTGACTTTTGGAACGACTCAATCTGATCGAAGTTCATGTAGCTATAAACTTCTGCAGACATTGAATCAATCTTGCTGGCGTATTCCATATACTCGGCTACGGTTGGCAGTCGACCTAAAATGCCACCGACTGTAGCAAGCTCAGCAGAGGTTAGATAAACATTGGCACCATCACCCAAACGGTTGGGGAAGTTGCGAGTCGAGGTGGACAGCACAGTCGCACCGGCTAATACCCGTGCCTGGTTACCCATACACAGTGAACAGCCTGGCATCTCTGTGCGAGCACCGACTTTACCGTAGATATTGTAGTAGCCTTCTTCCATGAGCGTGTGAGCATCCATACGAGTAGGAGGACAGATCCAGAATCTGGAGTCTACTGATCCGGCTTCGTCGAGGAGCTTACCTGCGGCGCGGAAGTGACCGATATTGGTCATGCATGAGCCGATAAAGATTTCGTCGACCTTGTCGCCGGCAACGTCAGATAAGAGCTTGGCGTCATCCGGATCATTTGGACAGCAGACGATTGGCTCTTTGATATCGGCCAGATCAATTTCGATGATGGCAGCATATTCTGCGTCAGCATCGGCAGACATCAAGGTTGGCTCTGCCAACCACTCTTCCATTTTGCGAACGCGACGCTCTAGGGTGCGCACATCGCCATAGCCTTCGGCGATCATCCAGCGGAGTAGAGTCGCGTTAGAGCGCAGGTACTCGGCGACTGAATCTTCGCTCAACTTAATGGTACAACCGGCAGCTGAACGCTCGGCTGAGGCATCGGATAATTCAAAGGCCTGCTCTACGGTGAGGCTTTCAATGCCTTCGCCTTCAATTTCCAGAATACGACCACTGAAGAAGTTCTTTTTGCCTTTCTTCTCTACGGTCAGCAAACCTTCTTTGATGCCGTAGTAAGGAATCGCATGCACGAGGTCGCGCAATGTAATGCCGGGCTGCATTTTGCCTTTAAAGCGCACTAACACAGACTCAGGCATATCCAATGGCATAACGCCGGTCGCTGCAGCAAAAGCCACTAGACCAGAACCGCCGGGGAATGAAATACCCATGGGGAATCTTGTGTGCGAATCACCACCAGTACCTACGGTATCAGGCAGCAACATGCGGTTGAGCCAGCTGTGAATAATGCCGTCACCTGGGCGTAAGGAAACACCGCCACGGTTCATAATAAAGTCGGGCAGGCTGTGCTGGGTGGAGATATCAACTGGCTTGGGGTAAGCCGCTGTGTGACAAAAAGACTGCATGACTAGGTCGGTTGAGAAACCCAGGCAAGCCAGATCTTTCAGTTCGTCTCTGGTCATGGGGCCAGTGGTGTCCTGTGAACCTACGGTGGTCATCTTCGGTTCGCAGTAAGTGCCGGGGCGGATGCCGTCGGTGCCACAGGCTTTGCCGACCATTTTCTGTGCCAGCGTAAAGCCAGCGTCAGTCACTATGGGAGCAGTGGGGTGACGGAAGACTTCTGAAGGTGGCAGACCCATGTGCTCGCGTGCACGCTGGGTGAGGCCACGACCAATAATCAGGTTGATACGACCATCGGCTTGAACTTCATCGAGAATCACTTCGGATTTGTGCTCAAACTCGGAAACCACTTCGCCAGCTTCGTTGAGAATCTTGCCCTCGTAAGGGAAGATGGTGATCACGTCACCATTGGCAATGTTGTCTACTGGGGCTTCAAAAACGAGTGCGCCAGCATCTTCCATGGTGTTAAAGAAGATTGGAGCGACTTTGCTGCCGAAGCAGATGCCGCCAGAGCGCTTGTTGGGTACGCCGGGCATATCGTCACCGAAGAACCACAATACTGAGTTTGTAGCTGACTTACGAGATGAGCCTGTTCCAACTACGTCGCCGATAAAGGCAACTGGCAGTCCGCGGGCTTTCAGCTCGTCGATCTGGGTCATGGGACCAATTTCGCCGTGCTTTTCTGGGTGCATGCCATCGCGAGTCATTTTAAACATAGCGCGGGCGTGTAGGGGAATATCCGGACGCGACCAGGCATCCTGTGCCGGGCTGAGGTCATCGGTGTTGATTTCGCCAGTGGCTTTAAACACGGCTACTTTGATGCTTTCAGGCACCTTGTCATTATTGGTAAACCATTCAGCATCGGCCCAAGACTGCATTACTGCTTTGGCGTGCTGGTTGCCGCCATCGGCGTTTTCGGCGACATCGTGGAAGGCGTCAAAGACGAGAAGGGTGCTTTTTAATTCTTCAGCCGCTTGGCCGGCTAATTCGGCATCGTCAAGCAGGGCAACCAGTGTAGCGACGTTGTAGCCGCCGTGCATATTGCCGAGCAATGTTACTGCGGCGCTGCGATCGATAATCGGTGAAGAGGCTTCGCCATTAACCAGCGCGCTTAAAAAGCTTGCTTTAACGTAGGCGGCTTCATCAACTCCAGGAGGTACGCGGTTGGCAATCAGGTCGAGGAGAAAAGCTTCTTCGCCGGCTGGTGGGTTCTTTAATAACTCTACTAACCCTGCAGTCCATTCTGGATCCAGTGGTTTGGCGGGAATGTTTTCTAATGCTCGTTCTGCCACATGGGCGCGATAGGCTTCTAGCACGGGGTGCTTCTCCTTTGATCTTGAATGGTTTTTTAGGGCCGTGGATGGCCCTTATTTAAGGGCATAATTGTACGTTAATCTGTAGTTTAGTTACAGATGTGTGGCTTATAACCACTATTCCCTCAATTGTTTTATAGGTTGTCATTTAAAAACGTTCTTTACCGGCTGTTTATCCGGTAACCTTCTCGACAATTTACAGCGGTAGTTTACATGAATAGTCAAACAGCAGTGAAGCTCGGGCGTCGTCTCAGGCAGTTAGATACTATGCTTGAACAGCGGTATTCGATAATTTGGGATTGCTGCTGTGATCATGGTTTGCTCGGCATGTCATTGCTGCATAGGGAACTAGCGGACAAGGTTGTTTTTGTCGATATTCTCAGCCCACAAATGGCTTTGCTGGAGCAGGAGCTACAGGGGCGTTTCCCCGCCGATGAATTTAACTGGCAGGTCATTTGCCAAGATGTGAAAGACCTGAGGGTACCTGAAGTTGAGTCCCAGCTGTTTGTTATCGCGGGAGTGGGGGGCAATAAGACTATTCAGTTTATTGAGAGCCTCTGTGCAGCTATGCCGACATTGCCTTTTGATCTGCTGCTGTGCTCTGTTCACGGTAATTACGCGGTGCGTAAAGCGTTGATCGAGCACGGCTTTGGTTTAAAGCAGGAGCAGATTGTTCTCGAGAATAATCGATTTTATGAGGCCATTTATGTCTCGCAAAATTCTGCGCAACCGATTATTGCCACTGGCGGTAGTATGTGGGATAAGTTGAATCTGGATCATCAACAGTATTGGCAAAAAACGCTGGATCACTATCGGAAAAAAGCTGCAGCAGACGAAGCTGTATTTGGGCCGATTGTTGCTGACTATGAAGCTTTGTTAATTACAGGCTAACTATTACAGGCTAACCATTACAGGCTAACCATTACAGGCTAACCATTACAGGCTAACCATTACAGGCTAACCATTACAG
>ENA-ORXF01000930-ORXF01000930.1-marine-metagenome-genome-assembly--contig:-NODE-930-length-19877-cov-5.877020_pt1 | contig 19877 bp, 25 predicted proteins | sample MGYA00237864_ERZ511476 | MGnify/ENA primary metagenome ERZ511476 (study PRJEB26306, sample SAMN06343908) | marine metagenome | isolation source: coastal waters | place: Atlantic Ocean: West Antarctic...
CAAGGAATGGAATAAATGGATATTACACTTAAAAATATAGAAATAGATAATGAAACAGCTGATCGTATTGTCGTGGCTGTAATGCGTGAACAACATAATTATATTAAACAGGAAATTGAAATTCAAAAGAAAATTAGTAATCTAAAAGAACATGAAAAGGAGGACTTAGAGTATAATTTGAGATATTTAGATGCAGTCGTATTAGTATATAAACATTATTCAGCACCCTCTGATTGGTCAGAGATAGAAGACTGATGAAGCCTTTTGATTATGTAAACGACATCAACTTCAAAAAGAAGAACTTGATGCGCGATAGTGACAACGATAAACTAGCAGAAAGTGGCTATATTCCATACATAACTAATAAATCCTTATCGTATTTCCCGGATACATTGTTTTTTAGTAATGATATGAACCACCATCATCACTTAGATAACCTCCTGCAATATGAATATTTACTAAATAACGTAAGACCCAAGAAGCGTTTTGCGAAGTGGGTGAAGTCTGAGGATAAGGATGATTTAGAAGTCATAAAAATGTATTATGATTATTCAAATAAAAAAGCAGAGCAAGCACTTAAAATTTTATCCTCTGAAGTGATTGAAAAAATAAGAATAATAATTACAAGGGGAAAAGATGATGAACGCCGGGTACCCGATCGGGTCAATTGATTCTATGGTTGAAGTGTTTCTTCATCATGATGAAGATTTCTTAAAAGTAAAAGAGACCCTTACTCGAATAGGGGTAGCGTCAAGAAAGAATAGAGCTCTATATCAGAGTTGCCATATTCTCCACAAGCAACAGAAATACTATATTGTACATTTTAAGGAACTGTTCGCCTTAGATGGAAAGCCTACTAATTTTTCTGAAGAAGATTTGGGTAGAAGAAACACTATTTCCAATCTATTAAACGAGTGGGGATTAGTAACACTTAAAGAGCCAGAGAAGTCAGCAAGCCCTATTACTCCATTAAGTCAAACAAAAATTATTCCATATAAAGACAAAGATCAATGGCAATTGATTGCTAAATACAACATTGGAAGAAAACGTTAATATTTTAAATTTTATGCGTTGACTTTGGTACGTATATATACTATATTATAATAGTGATGCCGTAATGGGTCACACAACATAAAAACTTGCTTAACAAAGGAGTTCAGAAATGACATTTTTAAAAGCATTCCCCTTCGAAGATTCCCCTTTTTTTCAACACACCGTCGGCTTTGATCGTATCTTCGATCAATTAGAAACCGTCCGACACAATATGGACACGCACGGCAGCCGCAGTGGAGGAAAATATCCACCTTATAATATCGTCAAAACAAGTGATGATACGTTTACTATTGAATTGGCTGTAGCCGGCTTTTCAAGGGAAAATCTCGATGTTGAAATTAAAGAAAACATTCTTTCGGTTAAGGGTGCCAAGGAAGAAGAAACTGTTAAAAGGGCATATGTACACCAAGGCCTTGCAAGCCGTACGTTCGAAAGGCACTTCACCTTGGCGGACCACGTCGAAGTTGTAGATGGTGATATTGTAGATGGAGTTCTTGTGATTAATTTGGAACGTATTGTTCCGGATATACTGAAGCCCAAGAAAATCAAGTTAGGTGAGAAAACAACGAAGCCTGTAAAAACCTTACTAAATGAGACTGACAACCCTGTATACTAAATAGACGTAACACACGATTATGGATAGGAATTATTGATGCCTGACGTTGAACAACTAAGAATGGAATTGGAAAGAGATGAAGGCCGAGTAGATGCAATCTATTTGGATCATCTAGGTTATCCTACACTAGGAATTGGTCACCTAGTCAAGAAATCAGATCCTGAACACGGATGGGAAGTAGATACACCAGTACATCCTGATAGAGTTTTTGATGCCTTTGAAGAAGATGTTCAAATTGCAATTAAACAGCTTGATAAAATATTTCCTCCGGGTGATGAGAATGATGATTTGTGGCAAATGCCAGAAGAAGTTCAATTGATTCTTTGTAATATGTGCTTTAATATGGGCCCGGGCCGCCTTGGTAGATTCAAGAAAATGATTGCGGCGATTAATTTGAAAGATTGGGATGAAGCAGCTAACCAAATGGTCGATAGTAAATGGTATGTGCAAGTACCGAATCGAGCAGGCCGCCTTGTTGATCGAATGCGCGCCGTGACTTAAAGGTCCCGCCCAACCTATAAAATAACTGTTGACTGAGTTGATCTGTTGTAGTATAATAAAAACTATGACAGATCAACCTGGTTCCGGATCATTGTAGGGAAATCCATGAAGTTTTATACTACGGCTATGCTATTCATGAACAATATCCTACATCAAGGATACGAGGATGGCCGACGGTTCCGAGAGAGGGTGCCGTATAAACCTTACCTATTTGTAGATAGTCGTAAGGCAAGTGATACTAAGTACAAGAACATCAAAGGTCAACCTGTAGAAAGAATCGATTTCGACTCGATTGGAGACCAGAGAGATTTCACAAGAAAATATAAAGATATCGATAATTTTGATATATATGGGATAACCAATCACCCATATTTGTTTCTCAATGATGAGTATTCTGGTGAGTCATGTGAATATGATTCTTCATTAATTAGAGTTGTTAACCTCGATATCGAAGTTGCTGCTGATCAAGGGTTTCCTGATATAGAAGCGGCATCTAAACCAATTACAGCAATCACAATGAAGATGGGCGAAGACATAGCTTGTTTTGGATGTGGTGAATTCATCAATACCAATCCTCGAGTAACATATTATAAAGCCAGAGACGAAATGGAGTTGTTAAGAGATTTCATTCGTGTGTGGAGAAAGTGGGATCCTGATGTTTGTACTGGTTGGAATATTGAAGGATTTGATATTCCATATATTCTTAATCGAGTTACAAATGTGCTTAACTTTGACGCAGCCAAGCAACTAAGTCCGTTTGGTATTATTGATGAACGGAAATTTGCGAACGACGGAAAGACAAGACAAGACATACTTGGTATTACACTTTATGATTATCTGTCGTTGTACAAGAAGTTTACATACACTCAACAAGAAAGTTATTCACTAGATAATATAAGTTCAGTAGAGCTTGGTGAGAAGAAATTAGATTATAGTGAATATGATGGTTTGTTCTCATTGTATAAGAACGACTATCAAAAGTTCATGGAGTATAATATTAAAGATGTTGATCTTGTTGATAAGTTAGAAAAGAAACTTGGATTAATTGAACTTGGGTTTGCAATTGCTTATGATGCTAAGGTTAATTTGATCGATGCTTTTACATCGGTTCGTATGTGGGATATTATCATCCACAATTATTTGTTAGCCAAGAACATTGTTGTACCTAGTTATAATTACCAAGATAAAGAGCGCCTGGTTGAAGGCGCATATGTTAAAGATCCCCAAGTAGGAATGCATAAGTGGGTTGTATCATTTGACTTGAACAGTTTGTATCCTCATTTGATTATGCAATATAATATTGGCCCGGATACGTATCATAGTCATCTACCTACGAGATTAGGTGTTCAAGAAATTATTGATGGTAAACTAAATCAACCTGAATTCAGGAATCATATTAATGATCATAATCTAACAGTAGCTGGATCTGGTGCTTGCTACACCAGAGACTATAGAAGTTTTATGTCTATATTAATGGATAGGATGTATCAACAAAGATCTGAGTTTAAAGATCAAATGTTAGCTGTTAAACAAAAGCAAGAAGATACTGGAGAAGATTTATCTAGTGAAATTTCAAAACTAGATAACATGCAGATGGCTAAAAAAATTCAACTGAATAGTGCTTATGGTGCGTTCGGTAATGCATACTTTAGATGGTTTGATATTAAATATGCTGAATCAATTACTCTATCAGGTCAGTTAGCTATTCGTTGGATGGAGAAACATATTAACGAGTATATGAATAAGACTTTAAGTACAGAAAATAAGGATTATGTTATTGCATGTGATACAGACTCTATGTATATTACGCTTGACGAGTTGGTTCATCAAACTTTTGAAGGTAAGACACCGTCATCAAATGATATCATCGACTGGATGGATTTGGCAGCTAGAAAAATATTCGAACCCTATATTGATAAAAGCTATACGAAGCTTGCTGCGTATGTTAATGCATACGAACAAAGGATGGTAATGAAACGAGAAGCCTTGGCTGACAAGGGTTTTTGGACTGCTAAGAAACGGTATGTGTTACATGTCCATGACATGGAAGGTGTGAGATATGCTAAGCCATTTTTGAAAATCATGGGTATAGAAACTCAGAGATCATCTGTTCCTAGAATTTGCAGAGATAATATGAAAGCTGCTATTAAGCTAATCATGGAGAAAGATGAAGACGCATTGATGAAATATGTTGATGAGTTTAAGAATCACTTTAATAGTCTACCTTTCGAAGATGTTGCATTCCCTAGAGGTGTACGCGGCCTAAATAAGTACAGAAATAATATAACTCTCTATAATAAAGGAACACCAATCCATGTTCGTGGTGCCCTTGTATACAACAACATGCTGAAGCAGCATGGTCTGGAGAATGTATACAACAACATATATGACGGTGATAAAATTAAGTTCTGTTATCTTAGGTTGCCTAATCCTACTAGAGAGAATGTTATAGCTGTAGTAAACAGTCTTCCAAAGCAGTTCAATATTGAATCGTATATAGACTATAACAAACAATTCGAAAAAAGTTTCATGGAACCAATGAGAACTATAGCTAATGCTATAGAGTGGAAGTTAGAACGAGGACAAGCAACACTAGAGGAGTTTTTCTAATGGCAGTAAAGCCTGACGTAGATTTTGATTTTGGATTTACCGCAGTAAATGCTGAAGAATTAGAGGTTGTTCAATCAACTAAAGAAGCAGTGGTTTTAGCTTCAAAAGAAACGTTGACCATACAAGATAAATGTGATACACTATATAAGATGATTCAACCATTGTTGAATAATTTACAAAAGAATCCTGAAAAGGAATATATTTATTGGCCCAATCGATTAGAGAAGGTTGAGGAATTTAGTGATAAAATTAATGAGGTATATAGAGGATGAGTGATTTCTTTCGGAATCTAGCAGAAGATATTAAAGATGAAGATACAAGCATTGCGGCTGATGGAGTAGGGTCTGCTGAATATACTGGAACAATCGATACTGGGTCTTACATTCTAAATGCTGTTATGTCGGGCAGTCTTTATGGAGGTATTCCAAATAATAAGATCACAGCTTTTGCTGGTGAAACTACAACAGGGAAGACGTTCTTTGCTCTTGGTGTTATCAAACAATTTCTAATTGATCAACCTACTGGTGGAGTTATCTATTACGATACTGAAGCAGCTATTACCAAAGAGATGATGGAGTCTCGAGGTATTGATACTCGAAGAGTGATTTTAGCTGAGCCTCAGTCTATTCAACGATTTCGAACTCATGCTCTTAAAGTGATTGAAGAGTATGAAAAAACATCTGAAGCTAAACGTCCACCCATGATGATGGTGTTGGATTCTCTTGGTATCCTTTCATCTGAGAAAGAACTTGCTGATACTCTTGCTGGTAATGATACCAGAGATATGACCAAGGCTCAGTTGATCAGAGGTACATTTAGAGTGTTGACTTTAAAGTTAGCTAAGGTTAAAGTACCTATGATTGTTACTAACCATGTCTATGAAGTCATTGGAAGTTATATCCCAATGAAGGAGATGGGTGGTGGTAGTGGATTGAAGTATGCTGCTTCGACAATTGCATATCTGTCTAAGAAGAAAGAACGAGATGGTAAAGATGTAATTGGAACTATTATTAAGGTCAAGATGTTCAAGTCTCGTCTTAGTAAGGAGAACAAGGAAGTTGAGTGCTTGTTGAATTATGATACAGGTCTTGATCGTTATTATGGATTAGTTGAGATGGCTTTATCTGCCGGTGCATGGAATAGTGCTGCCAACAGAGTAGAGACTGCTCAAGGTAAAGTATATCCTAAGGCAATTCTTAAAGATCCTGATAAATATTTCACTGCGGAAGTTATGGAGAAAATTGAACTGTATGTCAACAACAGGTTTAGCTATGGTAGGGAACTAGAGAATGATGGAACAGACGATTCTAACGAATCTGATTCACAATGAAGATTATGTACGAAAAGTAATTCCATATTTAAAAGCAGAATATTTTCATGATGTTGTAGATCGTTCCGTATTTGCATTAATAGTAAACTATTTTGACAAATACAATACACCACCTTCAATAGAAGCTCTTTCTGTAGATCTAGGCAATACAGATAACTTATCTGAAGAACAATTCAAGACAGCAGATGAGTTGATTGATATATTAATTCCATCTGATACTGCGATTGAATGGTTAACAGATGAAACTGAGAAATTCTGTCAAGAGAAAGCAGTATACAATGCGATTATGGAATCGATTTCAGTTATTGATGGTAAGAGTGACAAGGGAAGGGGAGCACTTCCCTCTATTTTATCTGATGCTCTTTCTATTAGCTTCGATCCACATATCGGCCATGACTTTTTAGATGATGCAGAAGATAGGTGGGAGTATTATCACCAGACTGAGATTAAAATTCCATTTGATATTGATTTACTAAATGAGGTAAGTAATGGTGGTCTATCAAAAAAGACACTCAATATTATTTTGGCTGGAACCGGTGTGGGCAAGAGCATGTTTATGTGCCATTGTGCTGCTGGTAATTTACGAGATAATAAGAACGTACTTTATATCACTCTAGAAATGGCAGAAGAGAGGATTGCAGAAAGAATTGATGCAAATCTAATGGGTGTTACTATTGATGAAGTAAGGGGATATGAAAAAGAGATCTATGATAAGAAGATTGCCAGACTAAGGGAAAATTATAAAGGCAAGATTGTTATTAAAGAATATCCTACTACTGGAGCAGGAGCTAATCACTTTAGGTTTCTTTTACAAGAATTGAAGGTAAAGAAGAATTTTATTCCCGACATTATTTACATCGATTACCTGAATATTTGCATGAGCGCGAGGATTAAATATGGAGCAGGAGTCAATTCGTATACGTACGTTAAAGCAATTGCAGAAGAGTTACGAGGCCTCGCTGTGGAATTTAACTTGCCAGTCGTCTCTGCAACACAAACAACACGATCGGGTTTCACGTCTAGTGACTTGGGCCTTGAAGACACCTCTGAGAGCTTCGGTCTTCCAGCCACTGCTGATTTCATGTTTGCAATTATTAGCACCGAAGAAATAGAGGAATTGAATCAAATATTAATTAAACAGTTGAAGAACAGATATAGTGATCCATCTCTGCATAAAAGATTTGTTGTAGGGGTAGATAGAGCAAAAATGACTTTATATAATGTTGAACAATCAGCTCAAGATGATATAATCGATGCACCGGTGTTCGAACAAACTGAAGTTAATAATAGGATGAAAGATGTTTTTAAGGAATTTATTTACAATGAGTAGAAAATATAAAGTTAGTAGAGAACTTGATGTGTGGCAGATTCATGAGAATCCTACTAATCAAATTGTATTCCGATCTCGTAATAAACAAACAGTTATGGATCTGAAATTTAAACTAGAAAACGGAGGTGGATTTAATGGGCATACACCTAATTTTTTTGTACAGGAATATAATCTCTGCGATTCAGAGTAATATAAATAGTTCTGTCAATGCATGTCAAACTCGGCGTGGGGGCGTCAGGTTTAGTGGCAAGTGTCCGGTTTATGGGCAACAGGAAATGATCGGGGTATCTGTAGATCTGTGGGGTTCAGCCGATCCATCATTGATAGAATTAAGAAGGCCCGGTGCAAAATCAAGATGCATCGGGCCTTTTGTTTTTTAAGCTGATAGAATGTAGGGAAGATTGCATTCGGGACATTCTCTGTTAGGGGTTAATTAAACTTTCGAAAGTATTTATAATAAGAGAAGATGTGAGACATGGATTTATATAAGGATTCTCAAGATTTTTTGGATGGTATGGCCTATACAAAAAAACACAAATGTATGGAGCAATATGTCCAATTCTTCTTAATGACATATAAGTCAACGGGTGATTCTAAATACTCTAAGAATAACGCTGTAAGATTAGCTACTCAAGAAGTTGACACACATTGTTTTAATATGGAGTTTCTGTAATGGCAGAAAAAAAAGTATCATTAAGGACTGTTATATTTGATAGAATGAATGCAATAGAAAATGCGTTTATTAGACAAGAGCATTTAGATCCAGAATGTATTCCTATAATTGAAGAGCAGATAGCATGGATTTCCAAGATGTGGCGGATCGTAGGTGAAGGTGATAAAGACTGGATTGAATGTGCTCAGTATGCTATGGAAGAGAAGCTACCGTGGAAGTAGTTCAGGTATTAGAAGAGATTGACGCTGATAGGATCCTTCGCGAATATACAGAAATTGCAGCTAGGGTTCAGTGGGAAAATGGTCAAACTTCTATCAACTATAAAGAACAAGATGAAGACAAACATCTTGGTGGATGTGGTTGGAATCAAGAATATTTTACTAGAGGTGCTGCATTTCAAAAAGATTACACATTATACAATGATGAGTATGAACATACGTTGATCAAGGGTGTGCTACAGAAGTATAATTGTTTCAGATCAAGGTTGTTGACAAGACATAGTGGTACATGCTATCAATGGCATAATGATGATGATTACTTACGAATTCATATACCTATTATTAGTGATCATGGTAACTGGTTTGCGTTTGAAGAAGGTTTAAAAAGACTTGATCCAGGATATGTGTATTTGGTAAATACTACAGTAGATCATTCGTTTTTCAATGGCAGTAAAACAGATAGAATTCATGTTGTGGGAAATACAGAATATGAATTCTCCGACTAGAGAGAAAGGACTTATTCATGTCGATGGGCGGAAACGACAAATGGCTCAAATATTTTAAAGGTAAAACTTTTGAAACAGTCATTAGATCTAAAAATAAAAAAACAAATTTGCCCGTGACATTTACTCATCGGGATGGAAAGACGTCTAAAATTAATGTAATGGAACCCATTACAGTTTTGCCAACTAGTACCTATACTAGTCAGATGCCAATAAAGTATAAGGAGATTGAAGGCACAGTATCATTAGATAATATTGAGAAGCCGGGTATTGCAGCATCAAAACAAAAGGGAGTGTTTAAACCACAGACTTTTGGTGTTGATGGCAAGAAAATGAAAATTGGTCCCTATGCAAAAAAGGTTTTAGATCATATTGATAAAAGTGAACATATTGGTGGGTGTCTAGCAATATATCTTAGAGCATTAGTTAATCATTATATGGTCCAACCGAATCCGGGGGAATTAACGAAAATATGGAAAAAAGTTGATGATCCTCCTATCGGTGATATAAACAATGACTTCGGCGAAATAATGGGTCCTATAGCTTTGATTAAAACTGACCTCCCCAAGGCAAGGCAAAAACGTTTAACATTCGATGATAATACTATAATCAATATACCACCTGCTCCAAACGAGCCTCTGATGGATTTTGCCTTATACAAGAGTGGCAAGCCTCCATATATTTTCTCTTCTAAGTCCTTAGCTATTAAACAAACTAACACTGTTAAGTGTCAAGATATTATTAAATTATTATGTGATCCGGATAAAGAAACCGGGAGGGAAAGCAAGATTTGTAATACACATAAAAATACAATTCAATATAAGATATTAGAGATCCTTTGTGCGCATCAAATGTCTCAAGGTGGATATGCAGTAGGTAGATATCTACTACAAGATGTAAATATTAAAGATTTTGAAGGTCTTGATGTTGAAAATGATGTAATCAAACAACTCATCGGCAAGAAGCAACCGAAGGGTTTCATGGAAGAACACTTTAAAGTTTATATGGATAATAATAATATTCCTCCAAATGAGCGAACTCCAATTGGTGTGCTTTATAATATAGAAAAGAAGATTGCAAAAGTTACTAAAAATACTGACAAGCTCAAGTTTAATAAGTTATTCGCAGATGCAGTACGAAGCCAGGTCATTTATATAAAGTTTAAAATAAACAAATCTAATGGTCTGCCGGAATGGAAACTTGAAACAAGTCCGGACTTTGAAATTTCAACAGGAATCTATTTGAGATCTAAGACAACAAAAAGTCGACTAGTAGATAAGATAGGCATTCAAACGTAGTGATTTTATCTTATAAATAGATGTACACAGAAATAATTAATACTAACTAGGAGATTAAATATGAGTATTCCGGTAGAAGCAATGCACGCAACTGTCCGTGATGAATATCTTGGAGCGGCCGAAACAATGATTGAGGCAGATGATGGATATAAGCATGCTGTCGCTAATCGTGACGCTGTTCGTTTAGCATATGTTCTGTCTCATGAAGCAGGTAATGCTGATCAGTGGGATGAGGCCGTTGCGACATATCGCAGTGGTTAATGATTAAAGTTAAATACAAAGCAATTTCTATTAAGCAGCCATTTAAAGTAGATTGGCGCACTGTTAAGGAATTCTTCGAAGCAACTGGCATGATTAAGGCCAATAGAGAAAGTAGATGGTCTATTGAGAACGGTTCGGTGTATGTGGAACGATCTTATAAAACTAATGATGAATGGGAAGAATCCATTTATAAATTTCATAAGAATTCTAAGCCAGTTCCTAAAAAAAGAGAGTTTAGATTTGAAATAGTAGATGAAACAAATGAGGTTTAAATATCATAAACGATCATAACATCTTTACGTTTGATTATAATTTTGATAAAGAAGAACTTATAAAATATTACCACGAGTTTGCAAATGATCAGAATGTTACCAAACAACACTGGCCCTGGATCATTGAAGAAGGGTCCATCAAAAAGACATGGGCGAATGTTGAGAATGGGTGGGAAAGAAGATCACTGAGGCCTTCGGTCATCAGTGACCCGACCAAGCTCAATAATTATCCTTATATAGAGCATCTACTACACACCTTTGATATCTACGATAGAGCTGGTGCAGGATTCTTTAAATTTGCAAAGAATTTCCAACAAATAGTACATAGAGATGGTGGTGATTATAGAGCTCAAAACCATGCTAGTACTACAGCGGAATTGAAAAAGAATGGAATTTACGAGACCTTTAAGCAATACATTGTTCCGGAAAGTCATAAGGGGCTGTGCTCGATCAATTTGATTCTTGATTCTGATACCGGTGTTCATTTCACAGCGACCAACACCAAGGAAAAGAGTGAAGCTGATCCCTTTTACGTTTATAAGTCAGCCCTACTCAATGTTGATAACCATCACTATGTTAGTACTGGCGATAAAGAAAGATTGTTATTCAAAATACAGATTTATGAGCCAGATTTTTTTACCTGTGTACAGAGATTGAAACGCTTATCATTATAAATAAGACATATAGATATGAATAGTAGAGGAAATAAACGGAGACTAATATGGCATATCGAGTTAAATGGAAAATGACATCATTTATGCATGAGGGTAAAGACGACTGGGCATCTGTGGATGAATTCAAAACTGAAACAGAATGCATGCCTGTTGATTTTCCTACTGTAGTGACAGATGCAACTGCAAGTTATAAAAATGAGGCCTCAATATGGTCTGTTGAAAGTGGATTGGTATATATTACAGCTACATATAATTCAGAAGCAGATTATAATTCTTCTGTTACTGCTTATAAATCAACCGCCGGCTTCGATAATACCGCCAAACGAACAACGATGGAAGTAGTGTCTGCTGCTGAGGTTTAGATTTTAGCATATGCAGATAACAATGGATGATGCCTTTTTTGATCTTACACCTTATGTAGAATATAACAATGATATTAGACAGCAATTGTCTGATGAGTTTGAAAGGCAAATAAAGTTACCTTGGACGTTCTTATCTACTCATATGCCATATGATACAATGCAAGCAATGTATCCTTTTGTTCCTGAGAAAACTATCGTAGATGAAACCATAGAAAAAATAATTGTTCCAGATATAGAACCTGATGGAAAATCCCATTGGTCATGGTTCCACGTTGAAGGGGCAATTGATATGCCTATACATAAAGATCCACCTTGGTCTTCGAATTGTTGGGTTGGATTCAATGTAAGAGGTGATCAAGAACTAGGATTCTATGAGGATGATAAAGAAACACCAATAGGATTCAGAAACTACAAAATTGCATTGGTAAATAGTAAAGTGTATCATGCCCCAAGATCTAATGGCGCTGAAAGACTGTTACTTAGAAGAATGTTCACTGAAAATAACTTTCATCAAATGAAGGATTTTGTTATAAGTAATTTTGGCTGAAATCTATAGGATTATAAATGAAAACTCTTTATCAATCAAAACAAAAATTAGATGATGAGAGAATGTACTCATTCGATTTGCCGTGGTTAAATCGTCAAAAATTAGTAGATCTTTATAATGACGATTATATTAAATCGACGGAAGCTGATTGGCCTTGGCACGTTAAAGATTCTGGTTTTAGAGGATGGTCAATAAGAGGATATACTTTTCCCTCTATTTCATCAAGAAAAGATTTTGTAGATCCCTATATTATGGAGATTGTAGATTATTTTGGTTTTCCGCATACAGCTGTGTGGTGGAATTTTAATAGTCCAGACTTTGATTATCCTGTACACACAGATACTAATAATTTTAAAAAACCTGTTGATAATAGTAAAGAAAGCGAACTATATATAGTATCTGAAGAAGAATTAATTGCAAAAGAATGGCCTTTAGATTATAATGAAATAAGAGAGGAAGGCACTAAATTCGCCTTAAACTTCATATTGAGTCCTTGGTATAATGGCCATCAATTACCCGTGCCTATTAAATTTACTGGTGAGAATTTGCTTCCAAAGCGGGCCGCCGGTGAGATAAAAACCTCTGGTTATTATAAATCTCCTGATGATTATGCATATTACTATAATTGCTCGTTAATCAATCCACAGTGGACCCATTATGTTGAAGGCGATAGAGTTAATGAACGATTAATGTTTAAAATTTCTGTTTACGGTAAAGAAAATAATTTCGAGGATGCTAAAGCTAAGCTGAAGTCTATGGGATTATAAATAAGACATATAAACGCAGTAAGCCTACGGGAAACCTGAATGACACATGCAGTATTGGCTTTTGGAAGGATGAATCCTCCCACTACAGGCCATGAAAAATTTATAAAGAAGACACATGACGTAGCCAAGAAAGTTGGTGGTACAGCTCATGTAGTTGCCTCGCACAGTGAAGGTAACTCAAAAAATCCAATTCCCCAAAAGAAGAAACTAGGTTATATCAAGAAGATCGCGCATCCGGATGTGAATGTCTCTGGTTCATCTAAACAACACCCAACTATTCTACATCACGCTGCGAAGCTCCATGCTGCTGGTCATACACACTTGCATGTTGTAGCTGCTGGTGATAAAGAGTCTACGTTTCACAAATTATTGCATCAATACAATGGTAAAAAAGGTCCACACGGACACTATAACTTCAAATCAATTACAGTTCACTCTTCAGGTAAAAGAGATCCAGACTCCCATGATCACTCAGAAGGAGTATCTGGAACCAGTATGAGACAACACGCACATGACAACAATCACAAAGAATTCAAAAAAGGTCTTCCTAAGGCCCTTCATCCTCATAAGGACGAAATAATGAATCATATTAAGACGCAAAAGGAAAGCCTCGATCAAGATTTTGAAACTCTTAAAGAAACTGTTTGGAAGACTCCTCATCACACTGATGAGCATGATGAAGTTCATACACAAGCTGGTACACCACATGGTACTTTCCCAGATCATGTACATAAGATATTAAATCATCTTAAAGATAAAGACAACTATCATGCAGCAATGAAATCTGGAACAACAACGAGAGTTTCTCCGTTGCACGCACGTAAGTTAGGAAATACTGATGCTGGTAATCCAAAGGGAACGAGAGGCTTAGAAGGTGAAAAGGTGAAGAGAGTTGGGAGTTTAGGAAAAACACAAACAAAGCCTATCGCATTAAAAGATAAGCACACTGGTCATATGCATTTGCTTGCGGGGAATACTAGATTGACACATTCTGCATCTAAAGGAGACACTACTCATGTTCATACAATCCATTATGATTCAAGCAAGATGAACGAAGAACAAGAATTACCTATTGCTGGTCGACCAGGAGTTGACAGTTTCCGAAAGAAGCAGGAAGCGGAGCGCCGGCGTAAAATGAAACAACAGGGTCTTAAAACCGCGATAGACCGTCGTCCAACAAACGAAGACCTTGATCAAGGCTTTGAAGATCTCATTGAAGCATTAAATGTAGTACAGAGAATCAAACGCAAGCTGATCATGAGAAGAATTCGTCCTAAGATTAATAGAGCGAAACGATTGTTCAAACATAGAAAAGTACCTGAGAAGAATCTACAACAGCGCGCACGTAAAGCTGGTATTAAGTTTGTACGCAAGAGAGTTGCAGGCAAGAAGGGTACACAATATACTAAGCTCAGTGCAGCTGCTAAGATGCATATTGATAAGAAAGTATCTAAGCAACAGAAAATTGTTACAAATATTGCTCGTAGATTGTTGCCTAGAGCGAGAAAGGCTGAGTTAGTTAGATTACAAAGAAATGGATTAGAACAAGATTTTGCTGACTACCTTAAAGAAAGAACAAACGCTACATCTAGACAAGATGGTAAGCCTTTCGAGAGAGAAAACAGTCCAACTGCTGCAGCAAAAACTAAACATAAGTATAAAGATAAAAACGAAAAGGGCGTCCATGCTTCTTCTGTCACAGAACAAGACCTTCAATCATTATATCTAAAAGCTACAAAGGGTGAGTATCCTTTTGAAACTATCTTAGAAGTATTTGTTAGAGGAATTGAAGACTGGGATGGTGGTAGTAACTCTCCTGCGCAATATGCATTCAATCGAGTAAATTCATTCGTTGCTGGTGGTAAAGCATATGAGATGGATAGTGATTTAATTGATGAAGCGGAAACACGTGGAAAAGCATACTGGGACGCTATGAAAGCAAAGGGCGCAAAAAAAGCTGAAACAAAGAAGGTAGCAGATTTTGAGAAAAAACATGGTGTAACAAAACTTCCTAGTGGAACTGCAAAGGGTGTTGAACCACAGACCGTTGGTACCTGGACTCGTCCAAGAAAACTTGGTGCCTATGCTAAATCTCAACATACTAAACCCAAGGGATATGTGGCCGTTGATCATGCAAAATACGGAGACCTAGGCCCGTCTGGAAAAAAATCTTCGGGAGGACAATCAAAACTGTTAATGAAATCTGATTATGAACCAGAAGATAATATGATTGAAGCCTCTAGTAAACGTGCTGCAGATCAAACTTCAGAACGCGATCGTAAGATTGGCCGGAAGAGTGATGCACTAAGAAGTAAACAAAGTGTATCTACAAAATCGACAACTCTATTTAAGAGACGCCACGGTGGAAAGACATCTCAACACAGAAAAGGGACTGACGCTACAGTAGGCAGATCTAGTAGTGCAAAGACGACAGGAAGTACAAGAAGACCTACGGGCGGAGTAAAGAAAGCTCATAGAGATCTTACAAAATATAGTGAAAAAGATTTTAGAAGAGTTCATGGAGTTTCTAAATCAGCAATGAGACAGAGATTGGCTAACGAGAATTTTTCAATGGCTACTGGATCTGCTGGTTATGCTCAATCTGAAACATCTCCTCCATCTCGTGTAAAAGGAAAGAAAAAGAAAGTACTCGAGTGGGGTACTGACGAAGCAACAGCTCATGCTAAGAATATGACTCCAGGGGAAGTTAATGAGTTGGCGCCAGTTTTAGCTGCCGTAGCATTAAGATCAGTTGGTTCTAAAGCTGCTAAAGCTGCTAAAAATAAAGTGTCTGCAGCTTGCTGTGATGGAAAAGAGGTTAATGAGGCTCTTCCTTTAAGTCATCCGCAAGGATATATGGATCCAAAACTTCTTAAAGTTAAACTTGGCTCCAAACCAACACAAGGTAAAACCCATATGCAAGGGTTTATTGATAGACGAAGTAAAGGGATAAAAAGTAAGCCAATAGATAAAGATAAGTTCTTTGGTAAGAAGAAAGTTGAAGAGAAGTTAGGTTTTGATACTCATACAGATGTAGTAGCTATGACAGACGCAGCTTCAGAGAAACCAAAGCGTAAACCAAAGAGGGAAGATCCATTGCCAACTTTTGCACAGCTGTCTCGCATAGGGCCAGATTGGCGGCAATCAAAGAATGAAAGTGTTGAAGAAGGTCTTGATTATAAAATGACTTACCACAAGCACCACACAAGTGGTGATGGAGCTGATAAAAAGTTGCATAAAACAGTTACTCATACATCTGTTAAGTTTGATCGAGAACCAACTACACCAGAACGTGTTCAACACGTAGTACAAAACTCTGATGTACATAAGAATATGAAGAAAAAGGGTTATGATATTGATGTTTATGGTTCACATAAAAAAGACCATGGAGCATTTGAACGCAACCATGGTACTAAAGTAGCATATGAATCTGTTGAATGGAAAGCCATTCCTAAATGGAAAACTAAAGAGCCAGAGAAAGAACCAGTAAAAAAGGCAAAATCACTTGGTCCTTCGTTTAAAGGTTTGAAGCCTCGAAATCAACTTGGTCGAGTTGCTGAAACTATCGATCCAGGAAAAATTCCAAAATGGAATGCACCTGATTCTGGTATAAAAGGCATGAGTAGACAAAAAATGATAAAGAGTATGATCCAACAAGAGAAAGATCGTGATGCAAGAAAACATGACCGAATGATGGATAGGGCTAGACTCAGAGATGCCCGCAAAAAAAACAGTGAAGAATGATGAATAACTTTCGAAATTTTATAAATAATGATATAGATGAGTCGGTTGCATTGCCGCCTAAACTTCATAGGCTACTACGTATGGGGTTATCTAATAAAGAGGATCTTGAGACTATGAGAAGAGCCTTGAGATCCGGCCACGATAAAGCAATGCTTAGTCCAAGACTAAGAAAGCAGTTGAGTGGATTGCTTAGTAAGTTTATTGACGCTGTAGAAGATGATAACGAAATTTTTAGAAGAATGAGAAATAGAATTCAAAAGGGGAAAACACAATGAATAAGTTTGGTATACCAGACAGCGTCATCAATTCAGTCCGCGCTGTAATTGAAGCGGGCACCAAGATGCCACGACAATTAAAAGATCCTAAAAAAGAAACAATGATGGGCTTTCAATACAAGCCTGGTAAGGTTCGTAACCAAGTTGTTGATAAAAAGGATGTCAAGGATAAGGAAAAGAAAGGCTATATTCATACTGAAGAAGCTGAAGAAGATGACATTGTAGAAGGAGAGACGCCGGATCAACGTGTTGATCGCGATGTGCGGGCTTCAAAACGGAGGAAAATACAAACAGACGCAGTTCGTGGTAAGTTTCCCAAAAAACCTTTGACTAAGGGAGGCACGGCCGACACCTACAAAGCTGAGCAGGTTGAAGAAAATGACATTGCAGAAGCAATGGAAATGCATCTCAAGCCTCATGGTACTGAAGGTACTCACTATACTGTCCATAAGGTTGGCAAGAAGCTAGCTGCTCATGGTGGTGTTAAGGTTGGTGAGAAACTTTCTGATACTCAAGTTGATGATGCTAGAGATTCTGGTGTTAAAGTTAAGCATGTCAAAGAAGATACTGAAAAGGTTGAAGAGGGTGCAATGAAAAGAGGCACAGCCCTCAAGACATTCAGAAAGAAACCACTTGATCCTGTAGACCATAAAGATCTAAAAGGATCTCATGCTGATCGTAAAGACAAAGATATTGATAATGATGGTGAAGTAGATGATTCTGATGAGTATCTGCACAATCGTCGTAAGACAGTAAAGAAGGCTATGAAAGAAGGTGTGGGTGATGAGAAAGTAAGAAGCTCTGCACAAGCTGCTCAATTAGCAAAACATTATTATGCTAAAGCTAAACAAGCTCAATCAAGTGGCAGTGACGAAGAAGCTGCTAGGATGATGTCTGCTGCTAAGACATTCTATCGAAAGAGTGAAGCTGATCAAACACAGGAAAAGGGCGGCAAGCAAATAGCTAAAGCCGAAAGTACAGAGAATATTGGCATAGGCGAATACTATTTCAACGAGCTAGAGATCGAAGAGATTGAAGGTGCTGAAGATACTGTAACTGAAGTGCTTAAGAGTGGCAAGTATGCGGGAAACCGTAAGAGCGATGGTTCTATGCCGGGTGAGTCCGCAAGATCTGGCCAAAGAGTAACGAAGACCGAAAAAGAAGGTCCAGAGCATATTGTTATGCAAGCACGTAAAGTGGTATCTTTAGGACATAATCATAGTGGTGTAGAGTTTAAAGATGGATCTAAAGCTAAAGTAAATCCAAAGCACGCACAATCTGCTTTGAATAGATATAACTCTGCTAAGTCAACTGACAAAGAACATATGCAAAATACAATGGATCATTCTCATGCTGGGTTCAAGCATGTAGCTTCAGGGAAGCCAATGGATCATCCGGACAATCCGCATAAGCCGAAAACTAATAAATTAGGTGGTGCGGATCGTAGAACGGATCGTGCAGTAGGTTTAATGAAACATCCGGATGATGAAGACTAATGGCCGACCTAAATAAACAAGGAACTAAAAGAACGTATCGACGTAAGATTAAGTCAACATCTATTGATATCGCTGATAAAGATAGTGAAAGACTTACTGATGACAACGGAAGATTAAAATTTATTAAACAGTCTAAATACTTAGAGACTCTAACACAAGGAGAAGATTAAAATGGCTTTATGGGGAAAATCAACCTCTGCTGCTAGTAGGCCAAAGTACGTAGTAGACGATTCGAATGCTGCAGACGGGCCTGGAGCCAGAGAACACGTTCATGCCACAACACGTGGTTGGGAAATGGCTGCTGGCACAGGTGCTAGTGGTAACGATAATGCAAGTGCACAACCAGAAATCTTGGTTGCATTAGGTGGCTTGTCTGCTACATTGGGTGCTGCTAACCTTCTATCTGTTGATTGGGATGCCACAACTACATTGGCACACGATGGATCGGGTAGATTCGATATGGTATACACATTTGATGAGGCAGTTACAGTTACATCTGCTTCTTGGTCCGCTGACCAAGTTATTTCAAATAAAGTGCACGTTGCCTTGCAGGTGTTAGGCCCAACGGACATGGCGAACGATGGCGCAATGCAAATGCAATACTATTCAGGATCTGGTACTAACACTCTAACATTTAGAGGCGTTGTTCCTGCTGCTGGTGTAACCGATGGATACATTGCAGACCTTAATGGTACATACGCTATGGCGACAAACGGTAGCTCTGCTGTTGTAGATGGAAACGGAACTACAGTTGCAGTTGCTGATGCAGACCATGACGGCGGATCAGCTGCTGCTGGTGTAGATGGTTCCAGTGCAATCTTTGGTACTGGTGTAACTAAAACTGGTTCGACAGTCAATACGTTGACAACACAAGCAGGATCTGGTTCTGGTAGCGTTGCTATTTTAACTGGCGTGCAGCTTGCTTAGTAAGGATATATAATTTATGCCTAAAATCACCGGTCTGGGTGCTGGCGCAGCCCCTGCAAATACAGACGTCCTTGTGTTAGTATCTAATACTGCAGGGACAGCCAACACCCAGAAGGTGACGGTGAATACATTCTTTAGTAATGTAACTGCTAATGCTAAGTTTGCTAACCTTACAGCTACTAACATAACACTTAGTACGGTAGCTTCGGTAGCAAATGTACAATCGATAGCATTAGGACACGAATATATATTTTCTAATGGCGCGTTGAGTACAAGTATTCCATTATCGATATTACAAGGCGGAACAGCGAATGCTGTTGTGACTACATTAGCAAACTCGGCTATTATGGGTCAAATTAAAGTAATTGTAGCTTATCATGTCAATCAAACAACAAGTGTTACAATGGATCAAACATTAGG
>ENA-ORXF01000931-ORXF01000931.1-marine-metagenome-genome-assembly--contig:-NODE-931-length-19873-cov-8.085926_pt1 | contig 19873 bp, 17 predicted proteins | sample MGYA00237864_ERZ511476 | MGnify/ENA primary metagenome ERZ511476 (study PRJEB26306, sample SAMN06343908) | marine metagenome | isolation source: coastal waters | place: Atlantic Ocean: West Antarctic...
CCAGGAGACTTATTTAGTAGAAGAGAAATTATTAGATCTATTAGAGAAATTGGTCAATTAGGTTTTTTCGATCAAAATGTAACACCAGACGTTGTACCCAATTACCAGGATAAAACTGCAGATATCAATTTTAATGTAATAGAAAAAGGTGGAAGCCAAATAGAATTACAAGGTGGTTATGGTGGTGGCTCTTTTATCGGTACTCTAGGGCTGTCTTTCAATAATTTTTCAATAAAAGACTTATTTAACAAAAAATCATATAAACCGCTGCCAACAGGAGATGGACAAAATTTATCTTTAAGATTGCAGTCTAGTAGAACTTTTAGTACCTATAGTTTTTCTTTTACTGAACCTTGGTTTGGTGGTAGAAAACCAAAATCATTGTCTTTTTCTATTTATCAATCAAATCAATATCAATTAAACCCTCAAACATTTGATGTGGATAAAGATAGAAGATTAGGTATTACCGGAGCCTCTATAGGCCTAGGACAGCGTTTAAAATGGCCAGATGATTTTTTTCAATTGTCACAAACTATTTCTTACCAAAGCTTTCAGTTAAAAAACTATGGTTTTAGAGTGGGTCAAAATGTTTTAAATAACGGTACTTTAAATAATTTAGCATATAATATAAATCTTAGTAGAAGCTCTGCTGGACCCAGTTTAATTTTCCCTACTTATGGCTCTGAATTTTCTTTTGGCGTAAAAGCAACATTACCCTATTCTTTGCTCGTTGAAAAAGATTACACACAGCCGGACGATTTAACAGCTGCAGAACAGAATGATTTCTTGGCAGATAAGTTTAAGTGGTTAGAGTATTACAAATTGAGTGCAAAAGGTAAATGGTACACTGCTTTTACAGATAAATTAGTTTTGATGACCAATGCTGAAATGGGATTCTTAGGCTTCTATAATAGTAAATTAGGTCAAACACCTTTTGAGCGCTATTTTGTTGGTGGAGATGGTATTGCTCAATTCCAATTAGACGGGAGAGAAACGGTTGGTATAAGAGGTTATGAAAACAATAGATTATCATCTATTTCTGGAGGTACAATTTATAATAAATTTCAATTAGAACTTAGATTTTCTATTACAGATGCCCCTTCTGCGTCTATATACACCTTAGGTTTCTTAGAAGCTGGTAATTCTTACGACAATTTTAGTGAATTTAATCCGTTTGATTTAAAAAGGTCAGCTGGTGCCGGTGTAAGAATATTTATGCCTGCCTTTGGATTATTAGGAATTGATTTTGCACACGGTTTTGATCCCTTACCAGGGCAAATAGAAAAATCTGGATGGCAGACACATTTTATTATCGGAAGACAATTCTAAGAAAACTGCGCATTTGTAATGTCAACTTTTTTTTGGCACAGTTTTTCTAAATATGTAACAAATGAAAAAAATATTTTTATTTATAGTTCTTGTACTTACGGCTAGTCTTTCACGGTCTCAAAGAAGTCAAACTATTGCTTATATAGATATGGAATACATTCTAGAAAATGTTCCAGAATATTTAGAAGCTCAAAATACTTTAGATAGAAAAGTTGTAAAATGGCGACAAAAGCTAGATAAACAGGCAAGATACATAGAAATACTAAAAACAGATTTGGCAAATGAAAAGGCAATTCTAACAAAAGACCTTATCGAAGAGGAAGAAGAAGAAATATTTATAAAACATGCTGAATTAAGAAGATTAGAGTCTTTATATTTTGGCCCTAAAGGAGATATGTTTTCTCTAAGAAAGCAATTAGTAAAGCCAATTCAAGATCAGGTTTATAATGCCATACAAAGTATTTCTGCTAGAAAGAAATATGATTTTGTTTTTGATAAATCGAGTGAGTTAGTGATGCTATATTCAAATAAAAAATACGATATTAGCGATCTCGTTTTAGCTACAATAGACAAATCAAGATTAATAGGTGAAAGAGATGCCAAAAAGAAAGAAAAAAAGACTCCGAAAAAGTTAAGTGGCAAACAAGAGCGCGCTTTGGCTAAAAGACAAGCGAAAATAGACAAAAAAGAGGCAGCTCGAGAAGCAAGGAGAAAAGTAATCGCTGAAAGAAAAGAAGCTTTGCTTAAAAAGAGAGAAACATTAAAAAATAAAAGAGAAGCATTAATAAAGAAACAAAAAGACGCTAAAAAAGATCAAAAAAAACAAAACAATAATAATTAAATTAAAACAAGAATGAAGAATTTTAAAACGTTACTATTAATTGCTGTATTTACTTTAGGAGTAAGTGGTTTTTCAAATGCACAAAAAATAGGTCATATAGATTACCAAAGAGTAATAGACAATATGCCAGAAACTAGAGCTTTAGGTACTACTCTTGAGAAATTAGGTAAATCATACCAGAGTGAAATTGAAGGATTAAAGAAAAAATTAGAATCGAAAGTTCAAAAGTATACAGCAGAGCAAGCTACACAGACAGAGACTACTAATAAACAAAGAGCGCAAGAAGTTCAAACAGATAAAGCTAGATTTGACCAAGCACAAAAAGCTGCTTACCAAGAAATGCAAAAAAGACAAGCGCAAGATTTAGAGCCAATTGTAAAGAAAGCTGAAAAAGCTATAGAAGAGATTGCGGCTGCAAAAGGAATTTTGTACGTATTCGATTCAAAGTCTTTGATCGTTAAAAAAGGACAAGATTTATACGACGCTGCTAAAATTAAATTAGGTTTATTGAAAGATGCGCCCAAGCAACAGCAACCAGCTAGATAATTCTTACTTCAAATAAAATAAAAAAACCTACTTTTTAAAGTAGGTTTTTTTATTTTTACAGTTATGATATCTAATAATTTTCCTATTGGTTTTTTTGATTCTGGAATTGGAGGAACCTCCATCTGGAAAGAAGTAATTACACTTTTACCAAAGGAGGATACAATCTATCTTTCTGATAGTAAAAATGCTCCTTATGGTGAAAAATCAAAAGAAGAAATTATAGCACTCTGTAAAAAAAATACAGAATTTTTACTCAAAAAAAATTGTAAACTCATCGTAGTTGCTTGCAATACTGCAACAACAAATGCAATTACTATTTTAAGGAATACCTATGAAATTCCTTTTATTGGTATTGAACCTGCTATAAAACCTGCCGCTTTAATTACCAAAACTAAAACAATAGGTATTTTAGCTACCAAAGGAACACTAAATAGCACCTTATTTGAAGAAACCACAAATACTATTGGAAAACATATTCAAATAAAAGAAACTATAGGAAAAGGACTAGTGGAGCTTATTGAAGCTGGTAAGATAAACTCTAAAGAAATGACGTTTTTATTGTCCTTATATTTAAAACCTATGGCAGCTAGTAATATCGATTCCCTAGTATTAGGCTGCACACATTACCCCTATTTGATTCCACAGATTAGAACAATTATAGGTTCTAAAATTAAAATTATAGATTCTGGTGAAGCGGTGGCAAAACAAACAAAAACAATTTTAACTACTCATAATTTATTAAATTCTGATAAAATCCGTCAATCACAACACAAATTATACATTAATAAAGATAAATCTGTATTAGAGAATTTACTTTTAGGGAATAAAGATCATAATATAAACATTATTAAACATAATTTTTAGAAGCTCCCGTAATCTGAATAGATATTAGGACAAGCTGCACCTCTCTGCTTTCTTGTCCATAAATTAAAGCCAATAGAAATTTGATGAAATCCGTTTTCTGCAAATAAAACTTCATTTAACTGTTTTGTATGTGTGTATGAAAACATAAAGCTTTTATAATTTAACCCAACTACTGGAGATATGTAAGATGCTTTATCTATAGCATTGTTATCAAAATTTCTTCTATAAGATAATGCCATCCAGATTTGTGTTTCTGAGAACGTTTTATAGGCTTTTAAATTAAAATCGGCTATTCGTTCCCCTGTTCTTTCTCTTATCTGAATCATTACAGAAGGTTCTAATTGAACAAAATTATCTTGTCCAAAATAATAACCAGCAGTTAGCACGTAGTTTCTTAAATCTAAAGGTTCTTGAATATTTAAATTATTTTTTGCGGTAAGAAATAAATTCTTAACTGTAAAATAAGAAGATAAACCTCCCCTGTGATATGCAACACTAAAGTCTGCATTGTAATAGCTTGTACTTTCTATAATTTGACTAACCGCGCGATCTCCTGCAAAACTTCTTTGATCTGACTGATTTTGAACAAAGGAAAAAGAAACTCCAAAAGATAATTGCTCAAAAAATTTACCGTTACTCATCGGTAAATGATATGCGTATGCCCCTTGCACACCTAATTGAGAATGAAAACCATTAGCATCGTTAAACAAGATAAATCCATAACCTGCCTTGGACTCTTTACCAAACTTCGTGTGAAAACTTATAGTTTCTAAAGTTGGTGCATTCGGCACCCCAATCCATTGTTGCCTTGCTGTTAACCTTAATTTACTAGAATTACCAATTCCTGCAGCCGAAGGGTGCACTAGAAAAACATTATCTGATAAGTAGTCTGTATATATTGGTAACGTCTCTTGTGCTTGATTTTTTGCTGACAAAAAAACAATACATAAAATACAAGTTCTAATATAAATTAACCTTATCAAAGCTTTATGTTTTAGAAAAATCAAATATATTATTTTTATTGTTAACGAACCGAAAAACAAAGTTTTATCGTTTAATAAACCAATTAGAAATTAACAACACGCAATGTTGCTAGAGACCAAGTCTACAAATAAAATTCTAAAAAATATAAGATATTGTACAAACTACTATGCATAAAACGATACAGTTAGTAATAAAACCAAAAATTGTAACCATTATTCTTATATTTTATGAAACTACATCGTTTTTAAAACTCCTTACATAATCGGCAAAGGTCATCAAAGAATACTGTTCTGAACTAATCAAAAAAAAAAGCACAAATACCCGAAGAAGACGCCTACTTTAGCTAAAAGAATAAAAAGAGCAATATAAACTAAATTAGAAAACCATATAATTGGATACATGGACAGAAATTATTTTGATAATATTAACATAAGAAAGCAATTATTATATGAAAGAAGAAAAACACTATGTAATGCGCAGCGGGTGGTTAAGAGCATCTATTCTTGGAGCAAATGACGGTATTTTATCTACCGCCAGTATTGTTATTGGAGTTGCAGCGGCTTCTTCTACAAGAGAACCAATACTTCTTGCAGGAGTTGCTGGTTTGGTAGCAGGTGCATTGTCTATGGCCGCTGGTGAATATGTCTCTGTAAGCTCTCAGGCAGACTTAGAGAAAGCAGACTTAGATCGTGAGATAAAAGAGCTTGAAGAAACTCCTGAAGAAGAACTTATAGAACTTGCCAAAATTTACGAAGAAAGAGGACTCAGTCAAGAGCTATCTTTAGAAGTAGCAACTCAACTTACAGATCGTAATGCGCTAGAAGCTCATGCCAGAGACGAACTAGGAATCAACGAAATTAACACCGCAAAACCACTACAAGCAGCTTTAGCATCTGGACTAGCATTTGTTTTTGGCGGAATCTTTCCTGTACTAGCAACCTTATTTGTGCCTTTATCCCAAATGGTTCTTTTACAATATGTATTAGCCATAACATTTCTTGTTATTCTGGGAACAGTCGCCGCAAAAGCAGGTGGTTCTAGTATCCGAAAAGCGATCCTTAGAGTTGTATTTTGGGGTACCGCAGCAATGGGTGTAACTGCATATATTGGGCATCTTTTTGGAGTAAATATATAACCCTTTTGTTGTTGTTACCTCTTACGAAAAAATATGATGTCAAAAAAAAATGCATTGCAACTAACACATAAAAGTATTCTTAGTAAAGTTAAAAAAACTATTTTTTAACCAAGCATTTTGAGCAAAAATTTCGATTTTTGGCATTAATTTGTAAGGTATAAAGTAAGTTTTATTTTATTTTATTTAAAATATTGAATTTAATAGAGTATAAAGTAATGATAATAAGCAGTATACTAGCAAGGAGTGTTAAATAGCGAAATTTTTAGCCACAATATATTTTATCTTTTTATTAAGTGACCTGATAGCGTTATAACTAGTATGTTCTAAAACGATAACAACTAAATCATCTTCCAAATATTTTGTAAGTCCTGTACTAAAACCATTCCACCTTCCATGATGATATATACTTTTAGTCTTAATTCTAAACCCTAAACCGTAGGGCACTTCTCTTCCGTAAACTGTTTCTCCTTTTGAATACATAAGATCTAGTGACTCTTTTGTAAGTAATCTTCCTGTATTTAATCCTAGAGTCCATTTAAACAAATCTTCTGCGGTAGTATATACATTTTTATCACCAACAATAGCGTCATTTACGGTGCTACTAATTTTTAAATGCCTCCACCCTCTATACAATCTATATCCATCTAATTGATTTTCATTAATACTATCATTTTCAAAACTATAGACATACGAATCTTTCATTTCTAGCGGTTCAAAAATATTTTTTTTTAAAAAGGAGCTAAAAGAAATTCCAGAAATTTTTTCAACAATAGAAGCTAGTACAAAATAACCTGTGTTCGAATAATCAAAATTACGTCCTGGCTTAAAGAAACGCCGCACATTACTTGATGCTAGTAACTCCATCATTTCAGTATTTGTAGGTGCTTTTTCTTGCTGCCATTTATGCTCAGCTACCCAAAAATATTTTGGCAATCCAGCAGTATGATTTAAAAGGTTTTTAATAGTCACATGCTGATAAGGAAATTCTGGAAAATACCTATTTACGGTGTCTGTAAGTTTAATTTGATTCCTCTCTTTCAATAACATAATTGCTGCCGCAGTAAACTGTTTGCTTACCGAAGCTAATTGAAATATAGACCTTTTATTTAGTGGCGTTTCCTTTTTAAAATCTGCAAACCCAATCTGGCTATTGTACAATATTTTTTCGTTTTTTGCTACTAATATTGCCCCATGAAAATCATGCCTTTTATGAATACGTTTTAATAATGAATCCAGTTTATTACGCACAACTTTTGTTTCCTTTTCAGGAAAATGTTCTACTAAAAAGGGAGGCTCCTCAAAACATTCAGTCGGAATGGGTAGCTTAGATACTGCTTCTAAATAGTTAGAAAACACATAATTATTGATTAATAAACATGCAGAGAGAGCAGCTATGAGAATTAAGGATATTTTTTTATTTTTATTTTTCAAATGAAATTGTAATTATTGTTAGCAAGTTAACAATCTTTACTATATTTTCAAAATGATTAGCCAATATATGACCAAAATTTATGATTTTCGTTGCTATAAATAATCACTATTTTCATTGCAATTCACTTCAAAATCTGGACAATTTTATATAATTGCGCGGTAATGATTACACCCATAAAAATGGAATTAAGATATAATAGCAATAGGAACTGTATTCATTTCATTATAGGTTTTCTATTTCTTATGACGCAACAAACTTTTTTCATTGCAAATATTGGAGCTGGTCGTTTATCATTAAAAGTAAAATACCCAGTTCTTTCGATTACTAATATTGAAGATCCTATTACTGAGTTGCTGAATTCTCTAAAAGTTTGTGCATGATCCTCATCAAATTCACCAGTAATAAATAATAGGGGTGTTTTAATGTCTTTTAGTGTTTGTTCTTTTTTCTAAAGGAGTGCTAATGGAAATAAAGAGAATAAAAAGATCAAAAACTACAAGGGAAAACTATCCAAAAACATATTTAAAATACTTGGTAGTTCTATGCTTCCCATGATTTCGATGCGTCTTTTTTTTTCAAGAATTTAAACATATATTCTTGAATTAATTGCTGAATATACTGAAAATATAAGGGCCCTAATTTACATGAAGTAGTTTTGTGAGCACAAAAAAGCCTTAACATTTCTGAAAGGGCTTTGTTACATTTTATTAATTTAAGTCTGCTTTAGTTTTTTTATAAACTTTCTATTATTTTGATGCATACCGTCGGAAAGTTTAATGGAAATGTACAATTTAAAAAAAGGGACTGCTTAAAGGGCGTTGTTCCCAAAAATAATCATCTAAACAGTAGTTTACCTTAAATTATGTCTTGTTTCGATAAATTACTGAATAACAGCATTTATTTAGCGCCCCAGATAAACAAGACAATAATTTGGACTTCTGATAAACCAAAAGAACACAATACATCTCTGCAATCAAGCTTTTAATAAAAAACAGAAAATTGTAGGAGCTATAACCCATATACATTGCTGAGAACAGCACAAATATAGCTGTGCTAAAACGATACATTTTCAAATAAAAAAAGATTAGGAATAGAAATTCTTAAAAGGATGATAAAAATCAGCCTTCAAATCATTCGACCAAAAAAAAATAATTAAATATAAAATTTCGTCATACTTTTTGCTTGTAATTTTTATGCATCCAATTAATACATCGAAGCAGAATAACTTACATATATGTTACAATTATTTAAATTAAAAAGATAAATAGAAATAATAATGTATATTTATTAAATAAATATCTAATAAATATAAGATGAAAAAAATAAACATCCTATTGTGGCTCATTATTGGTTTTGGTTCTCAAGCACAAAACACTACTTCTTATTTTAATAATGGCAATACCTCTACCCAAATAAAATATGTGGGTGCCTCTTGGTTGCCTGGCACGATAGTAATGGAAGACGGCAGTGAACTAAAAGGAGATGTTCGAGGATCTAGTTATGTAGGGAATGATATTAAATCTTTTAAGTATAGAACAAAAAAAGGAGAAAAAGCAAGAAGGTTTAAAGCCGATGAATGCAAACTTGTAATGTATGACGGTTTAATTATATTGTCATTACCTAAAAATATAAAAAAGAAATCAGGAAAACGAAAATTTTACGTCGCTATTTACTATGGAGAACATTTGTCCGTTTTTCAAAACCCGAAAGCAGATGTTGCTTCAAGAACTCCTGGCTCTACTATGTTTAATGAAAATCAAATGTTAAGTTTTCTTGTTTTAAAAGATAACGAAATTGACAAATTAACAAAATTTAGATTTAGAAAACCAATGTCAAAAATTTGTAAGGATAACGAAAAATTTATAACCAGAACCAAAGATAAAAAATGGTTTAGATACGATAATATTTATAAGATTGCACACTACTATAACCAAACAAAGTCAAAATAAAATGAAATGAAATTAATTTTAAAAATTTGCATATTTGTTTTTGTTTTAGTAGTTCAAGCTCAAGATAAAATAAGTTCCGATGTATTTAAATATACTATGACCGACGAAAAAAAAGCTTTTATTGGAATCAAATCTATTATGAATCCGAGTGTTTTTATAAATAATGAATTGACCGCTAGTCAAAATTACACGAAAGTATATGCCTATATAAAATCAAAGTATGAGTATCCAGAAGATGCTATTATTTCAAATTCAAAGCCCAAACTTTTAGTTATTCAAGAAACGGCAAGTAGCTTATACACTTCTGTTTCAATGGGATTTTCGTCTAGTTTTGATATCCGTTACAACATACGTTTTGAGATACAGGACGGTGTCATTAAATGCACCGTAGATAATATGTTATTGGGAAGTACCCCAGCTATAAATCGTACTATGGAAACGGAGTGGAATCCACTGACCGGTTTATACTTGCACAAAAAGAATGGAAAACCTAAAAAATCAATGAAAGGCATTACAGATGTAAAAATTGAAAATCACTTCAACAAAATAATCGATTCACTGCAAACCTTTTAATAAAAAACCGCAATGTATATTTTCGAGTTATTTTATAAAAACTATTCTACCAGTGCGCCTCTTTTAATAAAAAAGTGAACAAGTTTACTGCTGTAAATGCGTAAATGAGAAATATTAATAAGTTTAAATCAAAAAAAAAGAGTAATCATTGCTGATTACTCTTCTTAGTAGCGGGAACTGGACTCGAACCAGTGACCTTCGGGTTATGAGCCCGACGAGCTACCTACTGCTCTATCCCGCGATATTGTCTCGAAAAGAAGGACTTAGCTTTCAACTTTCGACTCATAAAATCGACCCTTTATTTCCGACTGCAAATATACGACTTAACTAAACAATAGACCAAGCTTTTTCATGAAATTTTTTAATTATTTTTTAATGCACTAAATTCTAATCAGCTACAAAAAGGAATTACCTTTGCTGTATGACACATAAAGCTGGTTTTGTAAATATCATAGGAAATCCTAACGTAGGTAAATCGACATTAATGAATGCTTTGGTAGGCGAAAAACTATCTATCATTACTGCAAAAGCCCAAACGACAAGACATCGTATTTTAGGAATTGTAAATGAAGACGACTACCAAATTGTGTTTTCTGATACACCAGGAATTATAAAGCCTGCATATGAACTGCAGTCCTCTATGATGGATTTTGTTAAATCGGCCTTTGAAGATGCAGATATTTTAATCTATATGGTAGAGGTTGGCGAAAAGGAATTGAAAAATGAAGCATTCTTTCATAGAATAATTCACAGTGAAATCCCTGTAATGCTACTTTTAAATAAAATCGACAAATCTTCTCAAGATGAAGTAGAAGAAAAAATTGAATACTGGAAAAACAAAGTTCCGAATGCAGACGTGTTTGTAATTTCTGCCTTAGAGAAATTTAATGTTGTTGCTGTTTTTGATAAAATAAAAGAATTGTTACCCGAAGGCCCTGCTTTTTATCCAAAAGACCAGCTAACAGATAAACCAGAACGTTTTTTTGTAAATGAAAAAATTAGAGAAAAAATTCTAATTCATTATAAGAAAGAGATTCCTTATGCTGTAGAAGTAGAAACAGAAGAGTTTACAGAAGAAGAGCATATCGTTAGAATTCGTTCTATAATAATGGTAGAAAGAGAAACTCAAAAAGGGATAATTATTGGCCACAAAGGCGCAGCTCTAAAAAGAGTAGGTGCAGAAGCAAGAAAAGATTTAGAAAAATTCTTTGAGAAAAAGGTTTTTATAGAATTATATGTAAAAGTAAATAAAAACTGGCGTAGTGATAAAATTCAGCTTAAACGTTTTGGTTATAATCAGAAGTAAGTGCCACTGTTTAGTTCACTTTACATCTGCAATATATTCCGATTGAACTTTATTATGTCGTAAAACCGATTAATAATCAAAATATACTCTTATTCACAAGTTTTAGTAGTCGAAGAATTTTTTACTACCAAAAAAAGTATTCAACCAGCACAACTAGAACGTTAGTTAGTACAATTATAAAACGTTAAAATAAAAAGAACACTATTTGCAATACGTATTGAACTAATTCTATTCAGAATTTAACGAGGTGTTTTAAAAATTAAACCCTCAAATAACTTTACTGATTTCTGTTTTTTAAAGACTTCATTTTTAGCATCTTTCTTACAATCAGAAATTGTACCTTTGCAAAAAATTAGAATTCAAATGAACAGTATTGTTGCCATTGTAGGAAGACCAAACGTAGGAAAGTCAACACTTTTTAATAGGTTGGTTCAGAGAAGAGATGCTATTGTAGATTCCGTTAGTGGAGTTACAAGAGACAGACATTATGGAAAATCTGACTGGAATGGGAAAGAATTTTCTGTGATAGACACAGGTGGTTACAGTATTGGTTCTGACGATATTTTTGAGGAAGAAATTAGAAAACAAGTTACTTTAGCAATTGAAGAAGCAGATATTATCATATTTGTTGTTGATGTTGAAGAAGGTATAACTCCCATGGATGCTGAAGTTGCAAAGATTTTACGCAAAGTAAAAAAGCCAATCTTTGTTACTGTTAACAAAGTTGACAATGCAATGCGAGATGCAGATGCCGTTGAATTTTATAATTTAGGTTTAGGAGGTTACCAAACCATTTCTTCTATTAATGGAAGTGGTACTGGAGATCTATTAGATCTTATTGTAGAAAAAATGCCTGCGCCAGAAGAAGTAGACTTAGATAAAGTAGACTTGCCAAGATTTGCCGTTGTTGGAAGACCTAATGCAGGGAAATCTTCTTTTATAAATGCTTTAATAGGTAAAGACAGAAATATTGTAACTGATATTGCAGGAACTACAAGAGATTCTATTGATACAAAATACAACCGTTTTGGATTTGATTTTAATTTGGTGGATACTGCCGGAATTAGAAAAAAATCAAAAGTAAAAGAAGATTTAGAATTCTATTCTGTAATGCGTGCTGTGCGCTCCATAGAATATGCCGATGTTATAATTTTAGTAGTAGATGCAACTCGTGGTTTTGAAGGCCAAGACCAAAGTATTTTTTGGTTGGCAGAAAAAAACAGAAAAGGGGTTATCATCTTAATAAATAAGTGGGATTTAGTAGCTAAAGAAACTAATACCATGCGTGATTTTGAAGCGATGGTTAGAAAGCAAATTGAGCCTTTTACAGATGTACCAATTGTATTTACTTCTGTATTAACAAAGCAACGTTTGTACAAAGCAATTGAGACTGCCGTAGAGGTTTTTGAAAGAAGAAAATTTAAAATAGCTACAAGTAAGTTGAATGATGCGATGTTAGAGATCGTTAAAAGTTATCCGCCACCAGCTACAAAAGGAAAATTTGTAAAGATAAAGTACTGTATGCAACTGCCTACACTTACACCTCAATTTGCATTTTTCTGTAATTTACCTCAATATGTTCGAGATCCTTACAAGCGTTTTTTAGAAAACAAATTAAGAGGTATGTACGATTTTTCTGGTGTCCCAATTACTATTTATTTTAGACAGAAATAAAATTCGCATTCTTATTTAGTAAAACTCCAAAACTTTCCTTTTTATACTTTTTAAGCATAAGAGGGAAAGGAATCAATCTTTAAAACGACTGTCAAATTACAAATTTGTAAATTTGCTCATTAAATTTTAAAAGATGAAAATCCTAGAATCAAGTTTAGTAAATGAAGTTGAGTTGCCACTGCAACTGATTATTTCTTTCCAAAAAGTTTTTGATCTTTTTGAAAAATATGCGCATCCAAAGAATGCCCAACATCCATTTCATAGCTCAGCTATAGAAATGATAAAAATATTTAAGCAGCATCCAGAACTACATGATGGTTTTTTAGATTATTCTTTACTTGAAAAATACGAGAAAGAAATAGATTTAATTTTAAACCCTTTATTTCCAGAGCCTTTACTTTTAAATGAAATAAAGGCAGCAAGTATTCCTTTTTCTTTTGTTTCTTTTAAATTTACAAATCGTTTTCAAAATATTTTAGATAATGCAGGTACTGCTTATGAGTTTAAAGTTCATAATTTTGAAGATGAAAGCATGTATATCTTGTCATGTACCTTCATTTTAGGTGCTGTTTATGGGTATCATATTGATGTGAAAAGACCTTTTTACTTTGACATTCCAGATAAAACTTCTGGAACAATGAAGTACTATAGAGCCGCCTTTAATGCAGATTTCTCTGAAATTATACCTACAGAAAATGCGCCTAATATTACCAGAGAGGACTTTAGAGAATTGCTAGATAATTTTGATAATATCGAACTTTGGAAAGAAAAATTTCCGCCAAATAGTTATATTTTTAAAGGCTTTGGTCTCCTTAATTTATTTGATGTTACTTCAGAAGAAATGTTGTCTTCTATAAAAGAGAATTTATTAGCCAGTGATGACGATTTGATCTTTAAACTTCAAAATAATTTAAGAGACTTCTATGCTATTAAAGATTTAAAACTAGGCTATTCCATTTTTGATAATTTAAACGACAAACTATGTGAAACGATCGTAAATAAATCAAATAGTATAATTTTAAGTAATAAAGAGGAAATAAATTGTTCTTCAAATTACTTTTGTGAAAGCATTGTACAAAAAGTTTTTGTCGATCATGAAGCTTTTGTCATATCAGATATTGAAGCATATGGAGTACACACAGATAAAAATCTTTTTTACCAAAGTTTGCATGATGCCGGAATTCAGAGTATTATTTTAATCCCAATAAAAGCATCGAAAACGGGCGACTTAGCATTGTTAGAAATTGCATCGCCAAAAGCTTACGATTTAAACTCTGTGAATATCAATAAATTAAAAGACATTATTCCTGTTTTTGAAGCTGCTGTAAAAAGGACTTCAGAAGAGCGCCAAAATGTATTAGAAGCAACTATTCAAGAAAATTACACCTCTATTCATAATTCTGTGAAATGGCGTTTTCGTGAAGCTGCAGAAAAATATCAAACAGAATCTCAAACGAATGAAAATGCAAAATTAGATGAAATTGTATTTAAAAACGTATATCCTTTATTTGGTCAAAGTGATATAAAGGGGTCTTCTATTGCAAGAAACGAAGCTATAAAAGAAGATTTAATAACACAATTAACGCTAGCTATTTCCGTTTTAAAAGATGCTTGTAAGACGGAGAATTTGCCCATTTACAACGAATTAATGTATCGTGTTTCAACATTTTTAAAAGATGTGAAAGAGGATTTAAATGCGGGTGATGAAATTCAAATTCTAGACTTTTTACAGCGAGAAATTTATCCTGTTTTTAACCACGTCAAAGAAATCAATGCAACACTTTCTAAAAAGGTAGCGTTGTATATGACAAGTTTAGATAAAGATTTAAACGTGGTCTACGAAAAAAGAAAAGATTACGAAAAAAGCGTAAATCTTATCAATGAAAAACTGTCAAAATTCATAGATAAGAGACAAAAAGACGCGCAAGAAATGTTTCCTCATTATTTTGAACGTTACAAAACGGATGGCGTTGAGTTTAACATGTATATCGGACAATCTATTGCGAATAAAAAACATTTTGATGCATTGTATTTATACAACCTTCGCTTGTGGCAATTGCAGGTAATGTGTGAAATGGAAAATATTGCATATGCGTTGATTGATACCATGCCTCACAACTTACGTATTGCCTCTTTAATTCTAGTGCATAGCAATCCAATGGCTATTAAATTTAGAATGGACGAAAAGCAATTTGATGTAGACGGTGCTTACAATATTCGCTATGAAATTATCAAAAAAAGAATCGACAAAGCACATCTAAAAAACACAAAAGAAAGAATAACACAACCCGGTAAAATAGCTATTGTTTATTCTCAAGACAAAGACGCACTAGAATACATAAAGTACATCAATTTCTTACAATCTAAAAATAAATTAGGTGCTATTGAGTTTTTAGAATTAGAGGATTTACAAGGAGTTTCAGGCCTAAAAGCTTTAAGAGTGGCAGTGATGTATCAAAAGGATTTTGATGAAAAAAAAACAATTACGCTAAATGATTTGATAAAAGAAATTGAATCTTAAAGCGGCATTACTTTATATTTAAAAGAAATTGCAAAAGCTAAAACACTCACAATAATACCAATCATAAAAACGGTATAAGTAATTCTTAGAATTTTATATTTTCTATTTAAAACTAAGCCCAAAAAGTATAAGTCTTTTGTAAGAGAGCTATATAAATAATCTCTATCTGTCATCATTTCTGAAATACCCCATTCAAAATCTTCCAGTTCCATTTGATGAAAATTTCCAAAAAACAATAAATTTACTTTTTTATTTGCAACATCTTCTTTGCTAAACATCCCTTCTGTAACATTTGGTCTGGTTGCAAGAATAGATAAAATGATAGAAAGCACCGTAAATAAAACAAAAATAATAGTTGGTACTAGTAAATGAGCATTAGACGGATTGTCTAGTTTTGGCAATAAATTAGAGAGCGCTAAAGAAACGATAATAGCATTTACAGAAAGTAAAATATTGGCTTTTGTATCTGCAATATTACTCAAAGTCATATGATTTCTAAGTGCCACCCTAAACATTGTTTCTACCCCACGTTCAGGAACTTCACTTTTATTTTTTTTCAAATCTAAAGCGGTCTTTTTCTGTTTAAATTTTTTATTTTCATTTTTAAGTTTCTTAAGATTTTTTAAAAGTTTTGCTAAATTTTTCTCTTTTCCTTTACTCCAGTTTCTAAGTGCAAAATCAGAATAGAAATTATGTTTTTGAGTTAAGAAAGTAATATTTAAATCAATCCATTCTGTATGCGTATAAATTTCATCGTTAGAAAGTTCCCATTCTTTTCTCAATAAAGAAACAATATCTAAAAAATTTTTAAAAGCTACATGTGCGCAATCTGCATCTTTAATAATTTCCTCTGAAATATTTTGTGGCACATACTTCATTTCTGTTGCTAAAATTAAAACAGCAATTTCTTGAATTCTTCCTTCTGAAATATTTTTAGATTCTAAAAATTCTGTTGCAATTTGCACACTTTTTTTTTCATGATTAGCCGATCCGTCAATATAACCTGTGTCGTGAAACCACGCTGCTATTTCTAAATTTTCTAAAGCCGTTTTTTCGATTTCAGTACTTTCTGAAATTTCAATTACCTTTTTCACAACCCTCTGAGTATGCGCAAGATTATGGTACACAAAGTTTGGATGTATACTTTTACTTAAAAAGCTAAAAACGAATTTTTCTACTTCAATAATTAGTGCACTCATATGATAATTTTGAACAAAAATAAACAATTAAAAATGATTTTTTTTGTATGTATTTTGTCGTAAATTTAAGTATTGCTTTTAGTTATTACAAAATTATTTTATTTGTAAGGGAAAGCGCTCGTTTTCGTCTAATAGGAGACCGTTAACCATTAAGAAAGAAAATCAAACATGCTTACTTGGAAAGAAATTATCAGTTTTACAGCAAAAGGAAATCCAACTCCAAAAAAAAGAGTTGAAAAAACGGAAGACGAATGGAAAACCATTTTAACTCCAGAGCAGTATAGAGTTACAAGACAAAAAGGCACAGAGAGTCCACATACAGGAGCACTGTGTTCTATTTATGATGAAGGACAATACAATTGCATTTGTTGCAACGCAGCTTTATTTGATTCAACCATAAAATTTGATTCTAGTTCTGGTTGGCCAAGCTTTACACAACCAATTAAAGAAAATGCCATTAAATATCACAAAGATGTTTCTTTTGGTATGGTTCGCGTGGAAGTAATGTGTAATAGTTGTGATTCTCATTTAGGACATATTTTCCCTGATGGACCAGCGCCAAGTGGCCTGCGTTATTGTGTAAATTCTGAATCGATGATTCTAAATAAAAAATAAATTTTAAATCTAAAAAAACCATCGCGCGTTTAAGAAGCAATCTATGTTACAATAGAAGATTACTTGCTCAAAATGACAGAAAAATAATGAATGACAATTTACAAGTTGCCACTTTAGGAGGTGGATGTTTTTGGTGTACAGAAGCTGTATTTCAAAAAGTAAAAGGTATCGAAAAAGTAGTATCCGGTTATGCTGGTGGAAATGTTCCAGGGGAACCAACGTATAGAGAAATTTGTTCTGGTTTAAGCGGACACGCGGAAGTCATAAAAATAACCTTTGACGCGGGTCTTATTTCCTACGAAGATATCATCGCCATTTTTATGACCACACACGATCCTACCACCTTAAATCAACAGGGTGCAGATAGAGGAACGCAGTACAGATCTGTAATTTATTATCACAACGAAACACAACACAGAATAGCGCAAGAAATGTTAAAACAGATTCAGCCTTATTATACGGACGAAATTGTTACCGAAATAAGTCTGTTACCCGTATTTTACAAAGCGACTTCAGAGCACCAAGATTTTTATATAAACAATAATGGCCAAGGATATTGTACCTATGTAATTGAACCAAAACTAGCGAAGTTACGCGCATTACATGCAGATAAACTAAAGTAGATTTTACCGTAATTTATCCTAAACCAAGATAGAAGCAAGTAGGGAATCTGTTTAAATTATTTGGTTTAGAACGCTCTTAAAAAGGCAGTACTATAAAAAAAATTTAGAAACGCGTAATTTATATTACGCGTTTTTAGATATCGGAAAGAAGGTAGAAAATGCAGCAGGATTTCGTAACTTGTATGAAAATAAAAAATTAAACTTTCCTAAAATTACCACTCATTATAAAATTTAAGAATTCCTTTGGATCAGGAACTTCAAAATGGATTGACACTGCAATAACCGAAAATCCAATGAATACATAAAAAAAATACAATTTGAAACTAAACATAAAAAACACCTTTACAGAAGAATTACCCGCAGATGTTTTTGAGAAAAACACACGAAGACAAGTAGAAAATGCTGCTTTTTCTTATGTTTCTCCAAAAAAAACTGCCCAACCAAAAGTTTTACATGTTTCTCAAGAAATGGCTTCTGAATTGAATATTTCTAAAAAAGAAACACAATCAGAATTCTTTAAAAATATAGTGACTGGAAATGAAATTTATCCAAATACAACACCATACGCAATGTGTTATGCCGGTCATCAATTTGGAAATTGGGCAGGACAATTAGGAGATGGAAGAGCCATTAATTTATTTGAAGTAGCGCATCAGAATAAAAACTGGAAAGTGCAATTAAAAGGTGCTGGGGAAACTCCGTATTCTAGAACGGCAGACGGCTTGGCAGTTTTACGCTCGTCTGTTAGAGAGTATTTATGCAGCGAAGCAATGTTTCATTTAGGCGTTCCAACCACCAGAGCGTTGTCTTTAAGCTTGTCTGGTGACACTGTTTTACGTGATATTTTATACGATGGACACCCAGATTACGAAAAAGGGGCAATTGTTTCTCGGATTTCACCATCTTTTTTACGCTTTGGTAGTTTTGAGATTTTTACAGCTAGAGATGATCTAAAAAACTTAAAAGTACTTGCAGATTATACAATTAAAAATCATTTCCCGCATTTAGGAAACCCATCGAAAGAAAATTATATTGCCTTTTTCAAAGAAGTTACGGAACGTACTTTAGAGATGATTATTCATTGGCAACGCGTTGGTTTTGTGCACGGAGTAATGAATACAGACAACATGTCTATCTTAGGTTTAACCATAGATTATGGACCTTACGGATGGTTAGAAGGTTTCGATTTTGGTTGGACCCCAAACACCACAGATAGCCAACATAAACGCTATAGATTCGGAAATCAACCAAATATGGGCTTATGGAACCTGTATCAATTAGCAAACGCTCTATACCCAATCATTGAAGAAGTAGCACCTTTAGAAGCTATTTTAAATCAGTATTCTATAGATTTTGAACAACAATCTTTAACCATGATGAAATCGAAATTAGGATTTGCTGTTGAAAATGCAAATGATGTAGCATTGATTCAAAATTTAGAAGATAATTTACAACTAGTAGAAATAGACATGACTATTTTCTTTAGAAGTTTAAGCAACTTTACAACTAATATATCAGGTTTAAAACTGATAGAAAAATCATTTTATGACTTCGAAGATATTTCTGACGAAGTAAAAAACAATTGGAATTCATGGTTTACCAAATACGCGGAAAGATTACAAAAAGAAACGATTTCACCCGAAGATAGAAAAGAAAAAATGGATGCTGTAAATCCTAAATATGTGCTGCGAAATTACATGTCTCAAATGGCAATTGATGAAGCAGATAAAGGAGACTACAGCTTAATTGGTGAACTCTTTCAACTCTTAAAAAGCCCCTATGCCGAGCAACCAAAAAACGAAAAATGGTTTGCAAAAAGACCAGAATGGGCAAGAAATAAAGTAGGCTGCTCGATGTTGTCTTGTAGTTCTTAAAAATAGAAAAAATGAAATTAGGATTAGGAACGGCAGCATTAGGAAGACCACAATACATTAATGTGCGTCAGCATACTCCTAAAAACTCTGATTTAGAAACCTTCAGAAAGCAAAGTTTTGCAGTTTTAGAAAACGCTTATAATTTAGGGGTTCGCTATTTTGATACTGCGCCAGGATACGGTTTAGCAGAAGAGTTAGTATTGGAATGGTTGCAGACTAAAGAAGATAACACTATTGAAGTTGCTACCAAGTGGGGATATACGTACACAGCTAATTTTGACGCAAACGCAACTATTCATGAAGTAAAGGAACACAGTTTATCAAAATTAAAAGCACAGTGGAATTTCTCTAAAAAGCTACTCCCCTATTTAAAAGTATATCAAATTCATTCTGCAACTTTAGAAACAG
>ENA-ORXF01000932-ORXF01000932.1-marine-metagenome-genome-assembly--contig:-NODE-932-length-19860-cov-48.668807_pt1 | contig 19860 bp, 16 predicted proteins | sample MGYA00237864_ERZ511476 | MGnify/ENA primary metagenome ERZ511476 (study PRJEB26306, sample SAMN06343908) | marine metagenome | isolation source: coastal waters | place: Atlantic Ocean: West Antarctic...
TTGGCTGGAATATGCGTCATGCTGTCGCGTGTTTCTAGCTCAGCTATTACACCACTCAACTGTTTACAGGGCACCGTAGTAACCAATTCAATATTGTTCTTTTCAAATGCATCTATAACGATTTTGTCTAACAACATGCTCACCTCCAAAGTTTTTCTCAGGTAAGGATGATCAGGTATAGTAAAAGTTAATTCAATCTATATTTATTTGACTATTAGTAAATTTTTTATTTACCATGTATTCTAAAAGCAACACACCCTACTAAAAAGTCGGTTTATTATGTCCATCAAACAATTAAGGTCACTTTTAGCTTTTCAAGAGCATGGCAGCTTTTCTGCTGCTGCCGATGAGCTATGCATCACCAAAGCTGCTGTAGGCCAACAAATGAAATTGTTAGAGGAATCATTAAAAACACCATTGTTTGATCGTAATGGATATAGGCCTAGTCTTAATGCGGTAGGTATATCCTTTGTAAAAGAAGCTCAAAAAGTACTAGATAACTATGACAAATTATTTAATAGTCTTGGTGAAGACGACGATTTTTCTGGCACTATTACCTTAGGTGCAGTGCCCTCTGCCATATTAGCACTGGTGCCGTTATCGGTTAAAAGTATGATGAAGGAAGTTTCCAATACAAAAATCCGTATTGTTCCGGGTATGTCTACAGACTTATATGACCATGTGCGCAACGGTTCCATAGACGTAGTGATAATAAGCCAACCACAAAGAATAGAGCCAGGCCTTCAATGGGAGGTTCTTGTAAAAGAGCCCCTTGTACTCTTGACCGCTAGTAATTTTAAAGGCCAAGACCCTATAAAGATTTTACAAAGCCAACCCTATATCAGATTGGCGCAGCGAACGTCTGTTGGCTTATTAGCAGATCAGTGGCTAACAAAAAATAAAATAGCAGTTAAGGAAACTATGATTATGGACTCTATGGAGACATTAGGCTGCATGGTGGCGCATGGTCTTGGTGTGTCAGTAGCTCCTAACCTGTGTAAACCTGACCCTATTTTTTCTAACCTAAGAAAAATTGCTCTTTCAAATAGTAATGATGCACGCATTTTAGGCATGCTAACGAGAAAAGATAATCCTAAGTATAAGGTGATCATGAAACTGAAGCAGCACCTCAATAGTACCATTCAGGCAACGCCAGCATTACCCGAATAAAACCGCCATCTACCCACGCTTTCCTAGCCAAGTAATGTAAAGCTATGTAAGTAACGTAAATCTATGCAATGAGCATTGTTGGCTTGAGTAATCACTGATATGTTTCTTTTGAAGTTGTCATTGACTTCCTTTTGACCACGGAGCCTTCGCAGGCTTCGTTGGTCTGTTTTTTCGCTACACTCAAGATACTCATTACTTTGGTTTGCCACAAATAGCCTAAGGAAAGTCTTGAGTGCCGCTACCCTCAATGACCCACAACTACCTTTTCAACTTTAGCAAGAAATAAGAAGCAGGAAGTTATCTAATTTTCATGGGGTCGCTCGCTTTTTATTAGCCCAAGCTAGGATTCCCAATGGAGTCTGAAGTTTACGTTTATACTCTGCTTTTCTCTAAGATGCCTGTTAGGTATTGTATGCCGTGTGCTGCCCGAGATCACTTTGTCTTGGCTGTTAGGGTACATTTAAATCAAGCACAACGACGGACTGTACTAGTGGCCGCTAATAAGGAGAGATGCCCAAAGGCTGGCTCCTTCAGATCTAGAGCACGTCCAGCCTAAAACTACTTTGCTAATATAACATTAGCAAAGTAGTTGCTGTGGCTATATACGCCTATATTAAACCCATTTTTAGCTTTGCCTATTTCTATAGGTGGATATGCCCTTTTTACAGGCCACGGTGAGCGGAACCAAGGAAGTTAACAAGTGAGTCCACACTGCCGTTACAGCAACACAAGGGCGAAGTCACACGACCTCGATGGGTCACACGGTGACGTAGTTCATCGCAAGTCTGTGGGGTAACTTGATCTCAAGAACACAACAGTTACGCCCTGTTATATAAGGTACCCGAATAACTTCAACACCCCCCTATGCTATGTATCTAGCGTAGCTGACATCATAGGTTAATCAAGGTTATTACCATCATCAAAAGTACCTTTAGGAGCTCCGATAGGGTCCACGCTGGAAATTAATATGATTGGAGCTTAGTAATACGATTCTTCTCAATCTGGTCTTTAGGCTTTTAACGATCCTTTTGGACGAGTTGTGTCCTTTCATGTCTCATGGAATGCGTCGAGAGAGGTAATACGTGCTATTACGAAAAAATATATAAGAACAGGTTTGGTCGGTCATTTGCTTCACCCCCACAAGCTAACATTAATGAAATGCTTTTACCGCGTGGCTTCCCAACGGGTTTGATGCGCGCTGGGAGTGGGTGGGACCTACCTAAAGAGTAATATGAGGCATTGTTATTAAATAATATTAATCATAATAGCAATGCCGCTGCAATCTAGAGTGATACCATTGGTGGTACTACAACCCTTGTAAATTTTGTTGGTAATGTAGATTTTTTGCTATTAGGCTCCCACATGGCAACAATGGCTTGGATAACGAGGTTAGTCGAGCGCTGGACAAAAGCCTACCGAACCACTTCTTTTAATGGTTGTAAAAGAGAGATGAATTTTGAAAAATTTTAATTTTTTATTACTTAATAGAATAGGAATAGGTGGACGCTTACTACTGGCTTTCATCTTAATATCGTCAATATCATTAGCAGTGAGTTTTCTGTCTACTAAAACCTATCTACAGTTATCTGAAAACCTACTTTTATTAAAACAACAAGATATTCCTGGTCTTGATGCTGCTGCTAGATTGAACGATAAAAGCAGGTTGATAGCCACTAAAGCCCCTATGTTGGTTACCGCAGGTTCAAACATAGCTCGTGAAAAGGCAATGAAGGAGCTTAATGTGGCTATTGAGCAGATGGATGCACTTATGCAAAATCTGGCTGACTATGATCGCTACTTTAGCGACCTGATTGCACAAATACACAATAGTTTGGTTCTTCTAAACCAAAGTGTTACTCGACGAGGGGAAATACATCAAGAGTTACTCCAGCAATCTGATCAGATATTCCCTCGATTTAATAAAGTACTTACATTAATTCAAACCCCGTCACCAGATATTTCGATAGCATTAAGGACAGTAATTATAAATGAGTTATATTATTTTTCAGGGCTAGTTGAAAAATTACAGAACGATACTTCTTTTTATGAATTGGATGAAACTGTTTTACGTTTGGAAAAAATTGGCGCAAATATACAGGAGCATTTAAAAGGTAGCTTTGATGAGGCAAACCCAGCTTATAGTCAGCAGCAATTATTGAGTTTTCTTGAGTTTGGCACTCGTAAAGGTGAACTTTTTTTACTAAAAAATGAGCAGTTGGATCTTAATTATCAACAAAGCTTTTTACTGCAAAATAGTCAAAACCACATCAAACAACTAGCGGCTCAAATAAATCTTTATTCTGATTCAGCTAACAGTAGGATTGGCTTATCGTTACAGCGAGCGATTAATTCGATCAACCAAGGAATCAAAAGTATTCTTGTTCTTTCTATTTTTAGCTTTTTTGTAGCAGGCGCTATATCGTGGTTTTACGTTAAGCGTAACGTATTACAACGTATCATAGAATTGCAGCACAATATGCGCTCTATTGCCTCGGCAAAGCTGGATACTAAGATACGAATGTCTGGTAATGATGAAGTATCAAGTATGGCGAGGGACTTGAAGCACTTTCAAAGAACTGCAATTGCGGTAGAGCAAACCAACAAAAGACTCGCAGCAGAGATAGAAGAGCGAAAATTAACCGAAAAACAACTCAAAACAACTCAAACCGAACTTATTCAAGCGGGTAAGCTGGCAGCTCTGGGGCAGTTAAGTGTGGGTATAACTCATGAAATTAACCAGCCATTAACGGCCATTGCTAGTCATCTACATTCGGCTGGTATCAGGTTAAGAAAGTCTCAAATTGATGAAGTAAAACAAAGTCATGAAAATATAAAGCATTTACTAAAAAAGGTGTCTGTAATTACCCGCCACTTAAAGTCTTTTGCTCGTGAAGCAGGGTCTGAGATAGTCCCAGTAAATGTCAATAAAGTGATATTAGACACGCTTGAATTGATGTCCAATCGATTGACAGAAGTTAATTGTGAGATGAAATTTAAGCCTTTAAGCCGGCAGCTTTACGTATATGCAGAACCTATTCGCCTTGAGCAAGTGCTTATTAACTTATTAAGTAATGGTGTTGATGCGGTGAAGAACTCAGAAAAGCGCCAATTAGAAATTGAAGTGTATAAAAAAGAAGACACAGTGTGTATTGCTGTTCGGGACAATGGCATAGGTATAGAGCCTGAACAGTTGGAGTATTTGTTTGATCCTTTTTACACTCAAAAAGATGTAGGAGAAGGCTTGGGTTTAGGCCTGTCTATTAGTTACAACATAGTGCAAGATTTTGGTGGTCAAATAAGAGTGACATCAGCGATAGGTAAGGGAAGTAGTTTTGTATTGGTTTTAAGATCCTCGGATAAAAAAGAGTAAAATATGTTAATTGTAATCATTGACGATGATCAAGAAGTAGCCAGCGCTCTGTCGGAAATGTTGGAGCTAGAAGGTTTTACTGTGGCTGTGTTCTATAACGCCGAACATGCACTGCAAACCCTGAATACCGATAGTCCTGCAGTTATTTTAAGTGATGTAAGAATGCCCAAAATGGATGGATTATCCTTGTTAGGGCAGATACAAAAACTGGATAGATCGCTACCCGTTATATTAATGAGTGGTCATGGTGACATACCAATGGCGATTAACGCTATGGAACAGGGTGCTCATTATTTTTTAGAAAAACCTTTAGACCCAGAAAAGTTAGTGACAGTGCTACATCAAGCGTCACAGCAACGTTGTCTAGTGCTTGAATCGCGTACTTTACAACAAAATTTGAACCAGCTCAGTGGTATAGAGAAATTCATTATTGGCAAGTCTGATTCAATTATTAGCATCAGACAAAGTGTATTGGCCCTATCCCAGGCCAATGTAGATACGATCATTTATGGTGATACTGGTTCAGGTAAGGATGTGGTAGCCCAAGCACTGCATCTATATAGCCCAAGACGAGAGAAACGGTTCGTAGCAATTAATTGCGGAGGGATGAGCGAAAGTCTAATAGAGAGTGAGCTCTTTGGTCATGAGGTGGGTTCGTTTACCGGCGCAAATAAGCTACACATCGGAAAAATAGAAGCGGCTAATGGCGGCACCTTATTTCTTGATGAAATAGAAAGTATGCCATTATCTGTGCAAATAAAGTTATTGCGAGTGCTGCAAGAGCGCAGCATAGAGAGAGTAGGAAGTAGCAAATCTATCCATGTGAAAATGACTGTTGTAGCAGCAAGCAAAGACGATTTAGTTGCACTTAGCGATAAAGGGCTTTTTCGAAAAGACTTATTCTATCGACTAAATGTTGCCAGTATTTCTTTACCGAGTTTAAGTCAACGCAAGGATGATATATTGCCACTATTTTTACACTATGCTGAACAAGCTTGTATTAGGTACAGCAAAAAAATGCCAGAACTATCTCCTCAATATACTAATTCAATGTTATCGCACAACTGGCCAGGTAATGTTAGAGAATTAAAAAATTCTGCCGATCGTTTCATTTTAGGAATAACAGAGAGTAACAGTTGTGCAACTCCAGAATTAGAGGGCAGCACTATTAGCTATGATGAACGCATGGACCAATTTGAACGTCAGCTGTTAGAAGAAGGATTAAGAACAGGTAATGGGCAAATCAAGGAAACTGCCGAATTGTTAAATATGACCAGTAAAACCTTATACCGAAAAATGAAAAAACATTTGTTAGATAAAAACACTTATAAATGATCGGACATTTTTGACTAAAATCCATTCAAAATAAGGGACAAAAAAGTCTTATTTCTATCAACCTGACTTCCATATTTATTCTAACTTATTGATATATAGTGTTTTATAACTATTGGCATTATATTTGCTATTTAGATAAGAGGGAACGCTAGATTACACAGAAAAATAACCCACGACTGTGTTTTTCATGCGATTTCTCACTATTGTCGATCTATAGCTAGGTAACCTGCAGATTGACCTAGCTGAAGCTGTGACTACATTGCGGCATATTGAGCCAACTGTTGATCATATGTGATTTTAATTTTGTCATTAGAATCAACATATTAAGCTCCACTTGACCTTTGAAACCACAAACCTAATGTATTAATTAATTTAAGGTAGAAAAATGACTAAGTCTAAAATAAATAAAATATTACCAGGCCTCTTTCTTACAGGATCACTTTTGCTTGCGGCTACAGTTGTGCAAGCTGCGGAGTGCACTAATCGCGGAGTCTTAGATGATAAGTTTTGTGACGTAAACAATGACCTAGTGGCTGACTCTCCTACGGACCCAAGTAAGTTAAGAGACCCCAGCACTCTAGTTTTTACATATACTCCAGTTGAAGATCCAGCTGTTTATAAAGATGCTTTTGCTGATTTCACAAACCACTTAAGCGACATCACGGGCAAGAAAGTTATTTATTACACAGTCCACTCTAATGCTGCTGAAGTAGAGGCTATCCGCTCTGGACGCTTACATATTGCTGGTTTTTCAACGGGGCCTACTGGTTATGCAGTTAACTTAGGTGGTTACGTCCCTATAGCAGTAAAAGGCACAGTAGATGGTTTTCAAGGCTATAACTTAATTACCATCGTCAGAAAAGATAGTTCAATTCAATCAATGTCAGATCTAAAAGGCAAGCTAGTTGCCCATACCTCGGCCTCTTCTAACTCAGGTAATTTAGCTCCTCGTGCACTTTTTCCGCAGATCGGAATCACTCCTGATGAAGACTACACTGTAAAGTATTCTGGTAAGCACGATCAGTCAATAATGGGCGTTCTCTCCCGCGATTACGATGCTGCACCTGTGGCCTCTGATGTTTTTCACCGCATGGCTAATGCTGGCCGAATAAATGCAGATGACTTCCGCATTATATTCACCAGTCCTCGTTTTCCAACCTCTTCGTTTGGCTACGCACATGACTTAAATCCTGAGCTTGTCGCTAAAATAAAAGACGCCTTCAATAGCTTCCGTTTCTCTGCTGAAATGTCGGAAACGTTTGGTGGTGCTGACCGTTTTTACCCTATTACCTACAAAGAAGATTGGGCAGTTATTCGGGACATAGCACATGCAACAGGCACTGCTTACACTAAGAAAGGTCTTAAAAAACTTGCTGAAAAAGACGCTGCTAAAGCTGCTAAAAAGCGTGCTAAAGCTCTAGCTGCACAAGCCGAGTAATAAGCAAACGGATAGTTCATATCCGCACTACCCATTCACTCTTTAAAGTGGATGGGTAGTGCACTATTTAGCAAGGTTAAAATTATGTCATCAGTGCAAAAGCTACTTCAGGTGAAGGAGTTAAAAAAAGAGTACGTTAGTGGTAACCCTATTTTAAAAGGGGTCGATTTTAGTATCGAAGAGCCAGGTCTTATAGCCATTATTGGACCATCTGGCACAGGTAAAAGCACATTGCTACGCTGTATTAACCGTTTGATTGATGCGACTGAAGGGCAGATCATTTTCAATGATGTGGACATTTGCCAAACAGAGGGAAAGGCTCTGCGCAAACTGCGCAGACAAGTAGCGATGGTATTCCAAGAATACAATTTAGTTGAACGTTTAAGCGTTATGGAAAACGTCTTAAGTGGCCGCTTAGGGTACATGTCAACGTGGCAAGCTTGGCGGAGAAACTATACACAACAAGACATCAATTCAGCTTATGAATTGTTGGAGTCGGTAGGTTTAGCAGAACATGCTACAAAGCGTGCTGATAGTTTGTCAGGTGGGCAGCGTCAAAGAGTGGGTATTGCCAGAGCGGTGATGCAAAATCCTAGTATCATTTTGGCGGATGAACCCACCTCATCTCTAGACCCAAAGACGGCAGTTGAAATTATGGAGCTACTAGAAAAGTTCTCTTTAGAAAAGAATATTCCAGCCCTTATAAACATGCACGATGTTACTTTGGCTAAACGTTTCGCAAAACGCATTATTGGTATGTCCGATGGCTATGTGATTTATGATGGGGAACCACAGGGAATCACCGATGATCATCTAAAGGAAATATATGGAGGGGAATCATGGCTGGATTAAACTCTATGGCGGAAGGCAATAAACAGAATCCTTTTAACAGAAGTGGTTGGAACATCGTACTTTGGATTCTAGCAGCCGCTTATCTTGTGTATTCAGTACAATCTATGGGGTTAAGTGGTGAGCGTTTTCTTGCCGGGCTAGGCCATGCTAGCACTCTAATAGATCGCATGTTCCCACCAAATTTTGAACGTTGGGAATTGCTGCTGTCAGGCCTAGGTGAAAGTCTAGAAATAGCGATGATTTCCAGTGTGAGTGGCATTTTTCTGTCACTATTTATTGGCGTATTAGCCGCCAGAAATTTGATGCCAGCTTGGGTGAGTATCCCTGTACGGGGTTTTATTGCTATTTGCCGTTCATTTCATCCAGTAATAATAGCAATTTTGTTTGTTAAAAGTGTTGGCTTTGGCGCATTAGCAGGCATTTTAACGTTGATTATTGCATCTATTGGTTTTATTGCTAAGCTGTTTGCAGAGGCCATTGAAGAGATTTCTATTAAACAAGTTGAAGCCATTCGGGCGACAGGGGCAAGTTTTAGCAGCGTTGTGATCTATGCAGTAATGCCCCAAGTATTTTCACGATTTATCGGCTTTGCTACCTACCAGTTTGACTCAAATCTTCGCAACTCTACTATGGTTGGTATCGTCGGTGCAGGTGGCTTAGGAGGTACTTTATTTTCAGCCTTTCAGCGTTTTGACTATGACTTTGTCGCCGCCATATTGATTACAATTATCTCCTTAATTCTACTGTGGGAGTTTTTGTCTACCTTAGTGCGGAGAATTTTCTAATGGCCACTATAGATTATCACTGGCAGCGATTTAGCTCTGGACAAAAACTGGCTCGTTTTAGCGTCTATCTCTTTTTCATCACTGGCTTTTTATATTCGATACGCTCCGTAGAAGTCATACCTGAGTTTCTCTACGATGCTCCAGAACAGATGATGGATCTGTTGTCACGTATGTGGCCAATTGATTATTCGTTTTATCCTTTGTCTGTGCATGATGCAATGATAGAAACTTTAAATATAGCGACTCTGGGCACTTTAGTGACATTGATTTTTGCTATTCCTTTGGCCTTAATGAATGCGTCAAATGTGGTTGCATCTCCAGTGATACATTGGATTTCAAGATTCTTTTTAGTTTCATCACGCTCAATTAATTCATTGGTTTGGGCACTATTATTTGTGGCTATGTTTGGGCCAGGAATGCTAGCAGGGGTTCTAGCGATTGCTTTTAGATCAGTTGGTTTTATTGGCAAATTACTTGGTGAGGCGCTGGAAGAAGTGGACATGGGTTCCATAGAAGCCCTACGAGCAACAGGAGCCCCATGGGGAGCCGTGATGTTAAAGGGGTATTGGCCACAGGTATTACCGGCATTCTTTAGTATTGTATTATTCCGTTGGGACATAAATGTCCGAGAGTCCGCAGTATTAGGCTTAGTAGGCGCTGGAGGCATCGGGGTCGTGTTAAATGACTCTATGAATCTATTCCAATGGCAGGAAGTGGCGATGTCATTACTGGCTATTTTTACGGTAGTAGTACTTGCAGAAATTCTGGTAGTCAATATCCGTAGTCGTTTAATATAGCGATGCTACCAAGACGATTTATGAAAAAAGAAATAGAAAAATAAGGTTGCAACTCAAAATCCTGCCTCAATTCAAGCGAACTAACCACCATCTTAAGGGTTACCTACCCAACCCTTGAGATGGTGGTCGCGCTCCACAGAAACTGCAGACGTTTCAGTACAATCACAACTTGTATGTGGTGGGAGCACGAACAATAGATCCCAAGTATAAAATGTATGACCTGCAGGTGGCAGGTGCCAGTATTAATGGAATGGGCTCCTGCCTAAATTTGTAAGTGCTCTGAAGGTGTAAATGCTTGCTACGTTGGAGCTCCACTCTGTCACGTCCGTTGGCACCGATAATAGAGCCCAATTATATTGTTACATACCAACGCTAGAGCATATATTTAGGAATTATTCTTAGTGAATGTATGCTAGTTTCATAAGAAGTTATTTAGTCAAATAGAGTACACGTGCGATATTTCGAGTTCTTAGCTACTACGTATCGAACCTCAATAGTTAATTTGCAATAGGAGTAAATGATGATCTCTTCCTACATGACTTTTACGTCATGGGTGCGATTGTTCATCGTTATATTAATATTTCTCGCTAGCCCGTCATGGGCAAGTGCAATCCCTCAATTTACTTTGAGTGACGATATTGAGTCACAAAGTTTACCTACATTGCACTGGGCAGACACTAGCCAATTGGCGACACCAGTGCAGGCCAAAGCTGCCCTTGTATCGGGTGAACTTATAGCCGCAGGATTCACTGTGCCTCAACAGAACGCAAGCCACTGGTTTGCCGTGACCCTCATCAATCCAACCAACCACACCGTTAATCCTAGCATTCATCTTAAGCAGGCCTTTCCACACATAGTTAATATTCACTATGAGCAGCAGCTGACAGGTCAGCCACAAGCCAAATGGGTGAGCCTACTTAATGGTACGAATGTACCGTTGCACCAAAGGCTTGTATGGGCGATTTCTCCAACTTTTAACCTGTCCCTTCCCGCTCACCAAGAGCAAACCTATTACTTAGAAATCCACAGTAAAGTCAAAGTGCAGAGGATTGATATTAAGGTTGGAAACTCCTCACATAGCAGCCATTTCAATCTGCTTCATATCACTGTAGTGAAACTATTTATCGGCACAGCTTTGTTGCTATCGCTAGTCTCTATGCTGATGTACTTCTCTTTGAGAGATAGCTTATATCTATATTACTGCTCCTTTACCTTGTGTCTTGTGCCCATGGCGATAATTGACAACTCACTTGACCTGTTTTTTGAACTACCCATCACCGACCGTAGTATTCTGTATTTAGTTTATAATTTTCTGATCGTATTCTTTTCGTTGTTTGTTGGTAAAGTGTTAGACGTCAAGCGTGCTTTACCCTGGTTCAATGTCGTACTTAAAGTCGCCCATGTTGTCACAGTCATCCTTGCAGGGCTCACTTTGTATGACTTTAACTTCTTTACTTTTACCTTGATATTTGCTCTTCTACTTTCAGTATTTGTATTTGGAGTGGCAATTTATGCAGCCTTAGTAGGCGATTTTTCTGCTCAGTTGCTAGCGATTGGTATCGCTGCCTTCGTATCCGGTGTCACAATACTCCGTCTCACGACCTTCGGTCTATTGCCAAGTAATTTTTTCACTGATCACGGACCCATAATTGGCTCATTTATTGAATTGGTACTATTTTTAGTGGTCATGTTTAGGAAAGTAATCTCCTTAAACGAAGATAAACATGCAGCCAACTTGGCACTGTTAAATCTCTCCCATGAAGCCAAAGCAGTGCTAGAAAAAACAGTTCATGAGCGTACGCGCGAGCTGCAACAAGCAAACCGCGCTAGGGGTGAGTTTTTAGCTACAATAAACCATGAAATGCGCACTCCGCTTAACGGTATATTGGGTATGGTGGAAATGTTGCAACGTAAGCCATCGGCAATCCAACGAGAGGAACAGCTATACCACTTGGGTGCTGCAAGCCGGCAATTGTCGGGGCTTGTTAATGAGGTCTTAGATTTCTCAAAAATTGATGAAAACTTAATAGTTATACACGCTGAAGACTTCGCCACCCATAGTTTAGTTGAGGATTTGACAGGCCTGTTTTCGTTATCAGCAAAACAAAAGGGTATCGCTCTTTCCCTTCAGGTAGAGGGCGAGGTGAGCGAACGGTTACACGGTGATATGCCCCACATAAAGCGGGTTCTCACCAACCTCATCGGTAACGCCGTTAAGTTCACCGAGCAAGGTGAAGTTCGCCTGATCATTGGCTCTGGTCAATCTAGCGAGAGCCAGAATGAGGGTCTGGGAGAGGGCCAGATGACTCTTGTCACCTTTGAGGTCTCAGACACGGGTTGTGGTATTGAGCCGGCACAACTTGAGCATATTTTCTCACCTTATTACCAAATAGGAGGTCAGTCGCAAGCTTCTGTATTACAGGCTACCAAAGTTGGCAACTCAGGAACAGGACTAGGGTTAGCGATTTCTGAAGGGCTTGTTAAAGCGATGGGTGGATCCATTGTCGTCACTTCTCATTTGGGAAAAGGCAGCCGCTTCTCCTTTACACTGTCTTTGCCGGCGGCCATTACGCCCCATAAAGAGCCCAGCCATTTGGAGCTAAAAAGCTTAGGCTGGGCTCAGAACTGTTTCGCCGGCATAAATATATTGTTGGTAGAAGATTCACCTATTAACCGGCATGTAATGACCACATTTATTCAAGAGACAGGGGCTAAGGTTAGCATTTGTGACACAGGTTCCGCTGCGATAGGCCACTTTAAAGACCATGGTGCAGACTTAATATTAATGGACTATAGGCTACCAGATACCAATGGGTTGGCGGCTACCCAAAGTATTAGAGCTTACGAGCATCAGATAGGAAGCCCACGGTGTCCAATTATAATGCACACGGCTGATAATCGAGCTAGCGTAAGGGATGAAGCGCAATCGGCCGGTATCGACCTACTACTCTCTAAGCCATTTACTCAAGCGCAGCTTATTAATATTATTAGCAAGGGGCTAGAGATCTCTAGCAGCTCTTCTTGTCCACCTCTAAAGCTAAACACCCACCCTAAATTAGTGCCATTACTAGACGAGTTCCTAGACCTTAATCTCGCTTCCATACAGCTGTGTAGAGACAGCCTAGTGGCAGGTGATGTCGAAGCCCTTAGCAATGAGTTACATAAGTGTAAAGGGAATGCTGGCTTATTCGGTGCAGACGAACTGCATCAAACAGTCTTGAGTATGGAAGAAGAATTGGTGGCTGTTCCCTACGACATGGATTTAATTAGCACACTGCTAACGCAGGCACAGAAACAACTTAAGGGCTACCGTTTACGGTCAAAGGGGTTAGAGTAAGCTGTATGTGAGCCCTATTTCATGCGCCACAAGCGTTGGAGGTCAATAGTCGCAATTATAGCTGTTAGGTGTTGATTAGGTCATCTATGTGGTCTGCCCACTTCGAATCCAACCCAAGTCATTTGACCCAAGCCTAGTACGCAGACGGGCTGAGCCAGCAACAGCACAGTCCTAACAAGTCCAGTAATGAACGCCACAAGCCTTTTGCGTCTGTACCTTACGTCAATCGCACTTTAAAGAACGCATACGTGCCACTCAAGTTTATAACCAAATTGCGTAACTTACGATTTACTTTCGCCAATGGAAAGTGTGTTGAGTAGGTTGATCTTTATGTTCAAGTGAAGCAAAAGTATGGGTTAAGCTTGACCAATAACAGCATTGATAAAGCTAAAGCTGAGTGCCAATAATTCAACTAGGAATTTGTAGGATAAAAAGTGGTCTTAAGCAGTCGACAGTGTTTGGTTTCTGATTACTTACACTCATCACCTTCAGGCCCAAGGTCAATATCTGGCAGTGAGATTGATATGCTACCAGGTAGATAAATACCCAGTTCTATACAAGGCTCTTCATCTCACTTCTGTCTTCTCTTAGTTGGAGTGTGACTCTTGATGATTTAGTTGCGTCAAATGGGGAATGAGACGTTGAGTAGGGCACTCTTAAACAGACATTCCTGCTTGAGGGTAATGTTGAAATACCGCTGCTGTGCCGTCAGCATTGATTATATAGACATCGTATGCTTCACGCTCATCTTCAGGTCCCATCCCGGGCGAGCCGTAAGGCATTGCTGGCACGGCTAAACCTAAAGCATCAGGGCGGTCTGTTATGAGGCGTTTTATGTCACTGGCGTCAACGTGTCCTTCGATGAAGTACCCATCAATTTTAGCGGTATGACAGGACATCATATCGTTGGGGACGCCACTCTGAATTTTAAATTCGGTTAAAAAGCTACCAGAGCGATCTTCAGTAGTAACATTGAAGCCTTTGTCTTTTAAAATTTCGATCCATGCATTGCAGCAACCACACTGTGGGTTTTTGACTACGTGTATATCAGGGGAAATGCCGCCTGCTAGGGCAGCCAACGGAGCAGCAACTACATAACTTGATGCAAGTACTAACACTTGCCGTCGGCTTAACGATAATTTGTTCTTCATTGCTGATTTTCTCAACATCGTGCTAATTACTTAATATGGCATCCTAGCACATCCATAGTATGAGAAGGTTAACCTATGACTAGTGCGAAGACAGAATGGGACATAAACACTACTTCGGATATAGTGTTTTAGATACAGGAAGGTCTCTGATCTAACGCCATCTTACGACGATATCATAGTGTAGTGAAAGTATTTTTCCGCTAGCACTAATCTTGAATATGAGACTAAAAATACGAAGTGCGCCGTCTATCGGCTGTGGGAGCCTTAGTAGATTAGTGAACGGTGAAGACTAAAAACACAGTTTTTTTGTTCTAACGTGTTGCAGTTAATTTCAGTAGTCGCGTTAATACCATTAACACTATGAGTCCAAAGAACAGTCCCAACACATCCCCTACCATATAGTTAGCCAGTAAACGCAGTGATTCCTCGGGTATGACTAGACCCTGATACAACACCGATAAACCGACAGAGTTGATCACTGAGGCGATAGCACCCGTGAGAAACAAGGGGCGCCAATTGGATGCCTTAGTTGCCGACATGTAAAGGTTGGTGCCCGTGAGTTTAAATAATTCAAATGCAATAACCGCACACCCACTGCTCACAAATGGCACTAACACTTGTAAGTCAGTCAGTTGACGATCTGGGTGAAGGACTAAATGGATAATCATATCGGCTGGCAACAACGCAAAAAATGCCAATGGGCCTAGCATCCATACAGCCAGCACACGCACCAAATGTGGGAAGAAAAAGAGGCTTGCAAGCCATGTCACATTTGAGCCATATTTGGCTTCTAAGGGAAATATGACGAAGAATTGAAGAAAGTGCAAAGCGAGATAACAGCCAAATGTGATGATGAAGGGGGTGACTTTTGCTGCCATTGTCGTTGTTGCCTACACTGTATTGTTGATTTAAAAAGCATCTTAGCCCAGCCGATATAGCCCAGAGCCCCGCGCACCAACATGAGCCAACAAGCCTTTTTCTCTTAGATCACGTAAGCATTTATAAACAGTTGCCTGAGGCATTGTTTTAACGTCTTGATGCGAAAGAATTTGGGTTAGATTGACCGCCCTATCTGTGCCTAAGCAAAGGTCCCCAACACAGGTGAATAACATCTTTTCGGACTTGTTAAGTGCATTGATGCCCAGGTCTGCTTCCATGCTGCGAACCATCTGAAGCAGTCGGGCAAATCGCAATGGTTGTGTTTCTTCCATAGTGTTTACCTTAAGCAAAATTTGTCACCTCGATACTAACAAAAATACCTACTAACGTTAACAGCCCGATCAAATAATAACGCATTGTGAGCAATCAGAATAACTTTATGAAAGTCATAGATAATAGATAGTACATATTTAGGTCTATCATACATCAGCGACTATATATTACTATAGTGGCTGTGATTGCTGCTTAATTTTGCCAAGCAGCGCCGTTTAGAGAATTAAGGATTAAATCGGATGACCTTGAAAACTGGATTTAGATATTTTTGTTTTATTTGTGCCTCGTTGTTGGCTACGCAGGTATTGGCTCAAAACATGTCTGGCTGGTCTGACAAAACTGTATGCCGTTTGGTTAATAGCGGCGGCGGGCAGGAGCATATTGAAGAAGCGGCTAGTCGTGGGCTTGATTGTAAATCTTCCACGGTCAAGAGTAGCGCAGTATCGTCAAGTTCAACGAAAGTAGATCCACTTGATGCCTTAACTATTCCAGATAATTGGCAACCGATTAAGAATCAGAGAGTCTTTGACCAAGAACGTAGGGCGGTGAAACTTGGAATGTCTAACAGAGGTCGGAGTGAGCAATACAAAATGTTTGCAAAACAATGCTATAACATTATGTCTAACTTCAACGACAATTTACTGTACTTTTGGAAAAACCAAAATTCATTAGAGAAACAATCGTCCGTTAATGGCGACAACAGTGTTTTTAAGCCAAATGTCTCCAACTGTTTGAATTATTATGCAAACCTACCCGGCGTATTAGGCGAAACTCCAAAAGAATTGATGCAGTTGTTGGAAATGTGGGCTCAAGAGGACACCTTTTCGCTTCCTAAGAACCCTGCTGGTGGGGGTTATTCTACAATAGTTTATGGAAAAATTGGCACGCTTACAGTTTTAGCCACATATTACGCCCTGTATTATGACGAATTCCAATACTCTGCTGCGCAAAGAGAATTGGTTGATGACTATTTAACAACTTTTCTACTTAACGTGAATACTAAGGCACGCATTAAGAGTGGGTCAAAGCAATGTGACCCAGCGAGGCTTTCCTCTTTGGCAAAAGATCAGATTGACGACACGGTTGACCCTGACTCTTGTGGCAGTACTGTATGGAAGACGATGACTGCCCAATTGTTACTAGGCTTGCGTTTAAATAATGAAGAAGTATTTAAAAAAGGAATTGCTAATACACAATACCAACTCAACTTCTTTGACAAAGAAGGCACCTTTGTAACTTGGGCTAACAAGGGTGCGAGTAGCATGCAATACACTGGGGATTTACCAACATTCTTGGGACTATTAACAGAAATATTCGCCACTATTGACTACGATTTTATGGCTCACAAAATCCCTAATGGACTATCCATAAAACAAGTGATGGATAGGCAAGTTGACATCTATCAGGATCACAAACTAATTTGGAAATATGCGAAAACGCAAACATCTGCATATAAAGGCGTTCCTACTAAGGAATTTCTGACTTGGTCAAGTGAAGAGGCATTAGACTTGGCAGGCACCAACTTAAAGATACTCGTTAGGGAAATGGCACGGTATGTTGATACCTATCGTCCAGACCTACAGAGCCTAAGGGATCAAAATTATGTGTTTATGGATGGTAGAGGGCAACATATAGATGTATTGGGCAGTTTTCATGCAATTGAACCTTATAAACTATACGAAGCAAATACTAAAGACACAGGCAGTATATTAGATATTGAAACGATTTCTTTACAATGGCAGAAAGAACATACCAAAGAAGGATTGGCTTCGTGGTTAAAAAGTATTAAATGGAAAGGGTCGCTTGAGGATGCCCTTAGTCTAGATGGTTCTTTAGGTGACGATGTACTGGCTGACGGTGTGTATGCTCTAACTTATGGCTGGATCAGTGCGTTTAATGGAAAAGTGAGAAAACGATCAATGGATAAGTTCACTGTGCTTAATGGAATCATTACACATGAAGCAAAACCTAGTTCTAGGGATCCTGTGCTATCGCAACGCGAGTCAATGGAGTTTGAAATGAATAATGGTGTGATTACAGCGATTGGTACATTGCAATACAATCCAGATCAACCACTAGAAAAAACAACATTTAAAGGTGTAGTGGGTACTGGGATTCTCATTGGTACTATAACTGATCGGGACATCGTTACGTTGCATTTGACTAAATGGTAGTCAGCACCTGCTATATAGAGTCGGGACAACCCGACTCTCATCTGCTCATTGCAACTAAGTCAAAAGCCCGCCCAAGGTACTATTTAACTGGATATGGTTTTGAGCAGAGCATCACGGATGGCTATGCGTAGGCTTATTTTGCAACGCAAACGGGCTCTGAAGAAGGTGAGCGGGGTGAATCTGTTTTAAATCCTACTTTAATACTTCAATCGACCTAAGGAGTGCACGATGTTTTTCAAATTCTTCAGTTACTTTTGTGCCAGTATACTGATATCCACGAACGTTGCTCATGCTGAAATCCCTTGGAAACATTGGAACCATCAGAATGATTTCTCTGAACAAGATTTATCACATTACGATAAGACACATATCTATAAGTGCAGTTTCAATTGCAGAAAAGACTACAAGGCGTACGAGTTCGTTAAAGAACCGGATGGTAACGTCTACATTGCCTTGAGATCTCGGCAGGGGCAGTTGTCAAAGTTCAATAATCAAAAGAAAACTATCAAAGATAGAATAGAACTTGGCACGAAGAATCGACATTCATCATTCAATATGGATGGTCAAACGTTTTGGTACGGTTTCCGGGCAAAGTTACCAAAGGGTACAGAGTCTCTTAATGCTGAAGAAATTATGTTTGCTCAATTCAAACAAATACAAAAAGACGCTAAGAAGAAAGGATGCCACTTTCAACCATCTTTAAAGATCAAAATAAAAAGAAATTTGACAGGTTATTATCAAATCAACGGATCCTTCAAAAATGTGCAAGTTAGGCAGAGTAAAGGCAGCATAAAGGTTAATGGTCAGAAGCACGTTTTAAATGATAAATGGCGTTCATTTGTTATTGGGACAAAATTTGCGGATGACGGTTGGTTGAAGATCTATGTAGACGGAAAACTCGTCGAACACTTTGTTGGTGACACGCTGTACAACACAAAACCCAAACATTGTGTTCAACCAGTACGTAAAGCCACTTACATATATCGGATTGGTGTCTACAGAGGGACGCAAAAGAGTAAACTAACTTCAAATTATGAAGAAACGTTCGACGAGATACACTTTGATGATTTCGTGTCAGGAAAAACTAAGAAATATGTAGAAGATTTTCTTAAGAAGTGATTTTGCAATTACATAAGCCATGTCTGTCTTCTAACACCCCGACATGCATACAATTCTGAGTGAAAAGGTCCCCAACACAGGTGAATAACATCTTTTCGGACTTGTTAAGTGCATTGATGCCCAGGTCTGCTTTCATGCTGCGAACCATCTGAAGCAGTCGGGCAAATCGCCTTTCATCACGATATCATCTTGCAGTAATCCAGCAGCCTCACTTAAACGCATCAGTGAGCCAGACAATAAAAGTATCAACAAGCGCCTCTCATCGGCGATTTGCACGCATTCTCGCTGTATTGCCACCAATCTATCAAGTGGCACTGGAAGTCGCTTCACCGTGCGCGCCTGCTTCTCTATGAAGATATTGTGGAATGGGTTATTCATTTCCAGAGAATATTCATTCATAACAAAATTGATAATAGTTCGCACACAACCCACATTGCGCCTAACCGTTGTACCAGCCAACTTCTTACCCACTAAATAGTCTCTCAATTTCATCGCATCTTGACGCTGATATTGATTAATTGGCTTATTACCCACTAAGGCAAAAAGGGCATTTCAAGCAATGGTATTAGATCGTGCGAAGTTCTTACTTTTACTGCCAGCCTTCTGTTGTATGTAATACTCCAGCGCCTCAGACAGTTTGGGTGCAGTAACAACCAAAGCATTTGCCAATATACCTTTATGCTCTACCTTGCAGCCCAGACTTAACTGAAACCAAACATCTTCCAATTTTACGCTCGCCTGCTCTGCACGCTTGGTAGCCACTATGGGGATTTTTGTACGTAATGAAAAACTAATTAACTTGCGATCATAATGGTGCCAAACGCTTTTCGGCACACGCCTAGCGTAGTAATAAACACCCGATTTAATAAATGTATTGGTGACAGCAATAGCCATAGAATATTCCTGCTCCTACTTAGTAAACTTAATTAAAGTTGATACCAAGTGGTCAGCACAGTAGATATAACGATGGTACTACGGCAGGTGCTACGATTTCCGTAACGGTTGAGTTAACTAATTGAAAAAACACAAGAAATAACTTGAAGTGGCGCGCCAGGAGGGAGTCGAACCCCCGACCAACAGGATCGGAACCTGCTACTCTATCCAGCTGAGCTACTGGCGC
>ENA-ORXF01000939-ORXF01000939.1-marine-metagenome-genome-assembly--contig:-NODE-939-length-19784-cov-9.013396_pt1 | contig 19784 bp, 16 predicted proteins | sample MGYA00237864_ERZ511476 | MGnify/ENA primary metagenome ERZ511476 (study PRJEB26306, sample SAMN06343908) | marine metagenome | isolation source: coastal waters | place: Atlantic Ocean: West Antarctic...
CAAAAATATTCATTTAAATAATTTCTTCAAACCTACATCTTTTTTTTTAATATTTAAAAATGCACATTGTATCTTTGCGACGTTAAAATCAAACATGATGCAAAAAGTTAGTAATCTCAAAGAAAAATGGGATTTGTTGGTCACAAAACTAACAAATCAATTTGCAGATGGAGAAGAATTAAATATGGATGGAATTATCTATTTAATAGGTGTTCAAGAATTAGGAAAGGGAAGTATCACTTTTAAAAAAGACGAAAAAGTAAATTTAATGCACATTGCTATTTGCAAATTGCTTGAACCTTATGGCTATTATGAATTTGATTCTTACGATGATGATAGTTGGCCACACTATAATATTATTACAGAATTACCAAGTTTAAAACCAGGTGAACAAACCGTCTTAATGAAAGAAGCAATTATTAATTACTTTGATGCTTTACAATATTTTGAAGAATAGGTAACACTCATTTTCCGAATTAAGACTGAAAGTAACTTCGGAAAAATCGTTTTAGATAAACGCCCAATTTTTTTTTTGCGCTCGCAATATGAACTTCTTGTTTTTTATTTTTAATCGCTTTTAACATTCGCTTTGCACAGCGCTTTGGAGACACCCCAATGTCCGCTGCCAAACCCACCTTTCCTTTTGGAGTTCGAGCACCCTTTAATGCATTTTTAGAAACATTTATATTTATAAAACCGGGGTAAAATAAAAAGGATCTTTAAGTGATTGCCTTTGAGATATAAAAAATAATTTAACTCGGAAAAACTTAAAGGTTACGCCGCGCAATTGACAGGATGTTTTAGTATTGAATAAATGAGCTACGCCCAATTATTTCATTATAGATACCGACAAAATATTGCAACAAAACCAAACAAAATAAACAGTTTAGCCGCTTTTATTTCCAAATTATAAAAATATAATTGCCCGCTTTAAAAGGATTTTTGAATGCAATATCGGGCACTAAAAATGTAGAAAAGCATCCTCTAAATGCTCGATTTTTGTTTTATTATTTTTATGAATAACGGCAATAATATCAAACCGAACTTCAACATCTAAGTCTTTATCAATTACATAGTAATCTATCGCAGAAACCAAAAGTTTTATTTTTTGTGGTTTTACCGCATCTTGCGGATCTCCAAAGTAATCGGTGCTCCTAGTTTTTACTTCGACCACTGCTAAAACATTTTTTTTTTGAGCAATAATATCTACCTCTGCCTTTAAATAACGGTAGTTTTTTTCTAAAATTTTATACCCGTTTTTAATTAAAAAATCAACGGCTAATTGTTCTCCTTTTTTACCAAGTTCGTTGTGTTCTGCCATTGTTTGTTTTTCCGAATTCAGTTACAATTATCAGCTAGATACCCGCCATAAAACTCATTATTGATTAAAACTTACAGCGTGTTAAATTACAAATTATTGAGTACCTATATAACGATGAAAAAGAAAACACTTATTAAATATCTAGAATTTCTGAAGATTGAAACTGAAAAGACATCAAAATGATGCAATTATCACAAATGATGAATTAGATCAATTAACAATTGAAATATAAATGGCTAATTAAATTGGCGGTTTAAATGATAGCGAAAATATCCAACCACAATAGGTACAACAGAGAGCTTAACTTTATTTAAAATCATAAGGAACCTCAATAGCATTCAGTTGTTCTATAAAAATAGATTTTAAGAGTTGTTTTATTCTAAAGAAATTGGAAAGTTTCCTCTTTTAACACATGCCGCTTTTTCAGTTTGGTCTTCTGCGGCTGCAAAAACGGATTATGTATAAAGCGCTCTTCCAAATAAAGAGTTTGGTTTAATCTTCAAAAACTACTGAATAATTTTCTATACCAACCTCTATCTTCACAGTTCTACCAAAAATTAATGCCCTATTATCTGCTTCGTGTCCAGCAGGAAAATCAAATAAAACAGGAATTTTTTCAGGAATAGCCTCTAAAATTAATTGTTCAATCGAACTTCCCCATTTGGTAGAGTTCTTCTTGATAGAAGACATATTTCCTATAATAACTGCTTTTATTTTCGTAAAATAACCCGCACGTTTTAAACTCCGCAACATTCTATCTATGGAATACTTATACTCACCAATTTCTTCAATAAATAGTATTTTACCCTCCGTAGAAAGTTGGCTATTTGAGCCTAACATAGATGTTAAGATAGAAAGATTTCCTCCTACCATTTGTCCTTCTATTCCCGCTGTTAAACTTGACAAAGCATTTCTATTATTTATTGATGAAGGAATTAAATAACGCAACTCTTTCCCAAAAAGTGCCCTTTTAAAAGATGAAATTGTCTGCACAATTTCTTCTGGACTCTCCTCTAAACTAGTTGCCATCATGCCGTGCATTGTTTCTATCCCTAAATTATGAATGTGATTGTGAACCGCAGTAATATCAGAATAACCAATAATCCATTTCGGATACTCTTTAAACTTCGTCAAATCTAGCAAATCTAAAATTCTAACAGAACCATATCCGCCTCTTGCTGTCCAAATTGCTTTGATGCTTTTGTTATCTAAAGCCTCTTGAAAATCAGCAGCTCTTTCTGCATCTGTTCCTGCAAAATGATTGTTTTGATTGAATACATTCTTTCCTAAAATGACGTGTAGACTCCAACTTTCTGCTAATTCTATCGCTTTTTTAATACTGCCTTCCCTATTTTTTAAAATTCCTGCAGGGGCAACAATTGCGATGGTATCTCCCTGTTTTAAATAAGGTGGGGCTCTTAATTTATTTATTTTTTCTTGTGCAATTACTGATGAAAAAGCCATCAATAAAAGGAGAGTAAATAGGCTGATTTTCTTCAAAATATATGTGGTTTCTTATTTCTAAAATTCTAAAAATACTATTCTTGTAAATGTATCTATTTTCAATGACTTTAGAAACTCCGTTTTTTGTACTTTTGTACTTTAAAAAATCAGTCCAAAATAATACAAAGAACACATGAGTGCTCCAAAAAGATATACAATTACCGCAGCTTTGCCTTACACAAATGGTCCAATTCATATCGGCCATTTAGCAGGTGTATACGTTCCTGCAGATATTTATGCGCGTTATTTACGTTTAATAGGTAAAGACGTTGCCTATATCTGTGGTTCTGATGAACATGGTGTTGCCATTCCGATGAGAGCTAAAAAAGAAGGTGTTTCTCCGCAAGATATTATTGATAAATATCACGGTATCATCAAGCAATCTTTTGCTGATTTTGGAATTTCTTTTGACAATTACTCAAGAACGTCTTCTGAAGTGCATCGTGAAACGGCATCAGAATTTTTTACAACATTGCACGATAACGGAGATTTTATTGAAGAAACTGCTGCACAATTATATGATGCAGAAGCGAATCAATTTTTAGCAGATAGATTTGTGGTGGGCACTTGCCCGAAATGTGGCTTTGAAGAAAGCTATGGGGATCAATGTGAAAACTGTGGAACAAGTCATAATGCCAATGATTTAATAAATCCTAAATCTGCAATTACAGGAAATATACCCACCGTAAAAGAAACAAAACACTGGTTTTTACCTTTAAATAAACACGAAGATTTTTTGCGTAAATGGATTTTAGAAGATCATAAGAAAGACTGGAAACCTAATGTATATGGACAAGTAAAAAGTTGGATAACGGATGGTTTAAGACCAAGAGCTGTAACAAGAGATTTAGATTGGGGAATTCCAGTTCCTTTAAAGGATGCCAAAGAAAAAGTACTCTATGTTTGGTTTGATGCTCCTATTGGTTATATTTCATCTACCAAAGAGTGGGCAGCAAGAGAGGGAAAGAACTGGGAAGATTATTGGAAAAAAGACGATACTAAATTGGTGCATTTTATAGGGAAAGACAACATTGTTTTTCACTGCATCATATTTCCAGCGATGTTAAAAGCACACGGAGATTATATCTTACCAGACAATGTGCCTGCAAATGAATTCTTAAATTTAGAAGGAAATAAGTTGTCAACTTCTAAAAATTGGGCCGTTTGGTTGCATGAATATTTAGAAGAATTTCCAAATCAGCAAGACGTTTTACGCTATACCTTAACTGCAAACGCTCCAGAGAATAAAGACAATGATTTTACTTGGAAAGATTTTCAAGCAAAAAACAACAACGAATTGGTCGCTATTTTTGGTAATTTTATTAATAGAGTTGTCGTTTTAACCAATAAATATTATGGCGGAATTGTACCAGCGCCAAATGATTTTTCGGAGATTGACGAAGATGTCTTAGCTGCAGTAAAAGAATTTCCGAATACAATTGGGAAGTCTATTGAAAGATATCGTTTTAGAGAAGCTTCTCAAGAGTTAATGAACTTAGCAAGACTTGGAAACAAGTATTTAGCAGATGAAGAACCTTGGAAAGTTATCAAACTAGATGAAGAGCGCGTGCAAACAATTATGTATGTTGCTTTGCAAATTTCTGCAGCTTTAGCTGTCGTTTCTGAGCCTTTTATACCCTTTACCTCTTCAAAGTTAAAAGGAATTCTTAATCTTATTCAGGAAGATAGTGATGCATCTCTTTCTTGGCAAAATGTTACTGAAAAAGATATTTTAATTCCTACAAATCATCAAATAAACAAAGCAGAATTACTGTTTTCTAAAATTGAAGACAAAGCAATTGAAGCCCAAATTGAAAAACTAGCAGCTACAAAAATTGCCAATAAGCAAGAAAATAAGATCGTAGAACCCCAAAAAGAAATCATTGAATTTGAAGATTTTACAAAACTAGATATTAGAGTTGGGACTATTTTAGAAGCTGAAAAAGTAGCTAAAACTAAAAAGCTGCTAAAATTAAAAGTTGATGTTGGTATGGATACAAGAACCATTGTCTCTGGAATTGCAGAAAGCTTTTCTCCAGAAGCTATTGTTGGACAACAGGTGGCTGTTTTAGTAAATCTAGCAACTAGAAAAATTAGAGGAGTAGAAAGCCAAGGAATGATTTTAATGACAGATACTCCTGATGGAAAATTAGCTTTTGTACAACCTGAAAAGGAAGTTAAAAACGGACAAGCAATCAGTTAATGCTAAAAATAGCAAATCATCCTATTTATAAACACGAGTTGCCAAAGGGCCATCGGTTTCCAATGGAAAAATATGACCTTTTACCACAACAGTTAATCTATGAAGGAACCTGTGCAGAAGAGAATTTCTTTGAACCAGAAATACCTAATAACAAGCACTTTTTCACAGTTCACGACCCGGAATATTTTTTTGACTTATTAAACATTACACTTTCTCAAAAAGCGGTAAGAAGAATAGGTTTTCCTCTTTCAGAAGTTCTTGTAGAAAGAGAAATGATCATTGCAGACGGCACTATGAAAGCCTCTGAATTTGCTTTACAAAACGGAATAGCAATGAATATTGCTGGCGGTACGCATCATGCTTTTTCAAACCGAGGTGAAGCTTTTTGTATGTTAAATGACCAAGCAATTGCTGCAAAATATTTACAGCAAAAAGGCTTAGCTAACAAAATATTAATTGTAGATTTAGATGTACACCAAGGAAACGGAACTGCAGAAATTTTTCAAAATGATGCATCTGTTTTTACGTTTTCTATGCATGGAAAAAGCAATTATCCTTTTGTCAAAGAAAAAAGTGATTTAGACATTGCTTTAGAAAATGATACAAAAGACACTGCATATTTATCAATTTTAAAAGAAACACTTCCAAAACTCATCCACCAAGAAAAACCAGATTTTATCTATTATTTGTGTGGAGTAGATGTTATAGAAACTGACAAACTAGGGAAGTTAGGGCTGACTATTAAAGGTTGTAAAGAACGAGATCAGTTTGTTCTAGAAACCTGTTTTGACTTAAAAATTCCGGTGATGTGCTCTATGGGTGGCGGGTACTCTAAAGACGTAAACATTATTGTAAATGCGCATGCAAATACCTTTCGAGTCGCGCAAGAAATTTATTTTTAACTGTTTTAAAATAAAAAAATATTATTTTATTGATTGTGCTCATTTCTTAGTTTAATTCTTACTTTGGACCTAGGAAATATGGCATGAAAAGAATAATTACTTTAATTTTTATAGCGAGTTTACTCTCTTGTGCTGCGTCAAAAGACACGACCTCTAAAAAGCAGACAATTGAAGGGAATTGGGTGCTAAATAAAATTTCGTACAGCAAAACTAGCGATTATGACGTAACCACATTTAACGACACTACAAAAGAATGCTTAGAAGGTAGTACTTGGAACTTTATGCCAACTAATAACTCTGGTGTATATTGGTTAAACGGACTTAAATGCACGGCTAACGATAGAGATTTTATTTTTGAAGTTCAGGAAATAGACAAAACCTCTGGGTATTATGATTTTTTATTAAAACCAAAAAACAACCAAAGTGATGTTGGTTTTAGAATAGAATTATCTGAATTGTCTGAATCTACCATGAAATGGCAGCAAAATTTAGCTGTAAACGGAACTCCATTTACGATTAACATGTCTTTTAAAAAACAATAATTTTACAAAATCCTATTCGTTAAAAATGCGTACTCAGTTTTAGACTTAAAAACGAGCATTCGAAAACACATAAACACTTACTCTATAGCTGTTTTTAAATAAAAAAATCCAAAGAAGATACATTCTCTGGATTTATTTAAGATGTAGTCTGTGTCAAGTTCAATATCTCTAAAATATCTTTTTAGCTAGAGATACTTTTTTTCTTTAATTCATTTACAAATGGCTGTCGGTACATTCTTTTTCCTAAAGCAGCGTTAATTGCATTCGCCACCGCACCACCTGCTGGTGGTAAACCGGGTTCTCCTAATCCTGTTGGTGAGTTGTTATTTTCTACAAAATGAACTACTACTTTTGGTGTTTCATTCATCCTTATCAACCGATACTTGTCAAAGTTTTGATATTGTGGCTCGCCATCTTTAAAGGAGAAATCACTGTACATTGCGTGTCCTATTCCGTCTAGAACACCGCCTTCAATCTGATTTCTAGCGCCTGTTGGATTTACAACAATACCGCAATCAACAGCAACAGTTACTTTTTTAAGCAGAGGATACCCGTCTTTTAAAATAATTTCTGCAATTTCTGCAACATGCGTATTGTGACTATAATATGCTGCAAAACCTTGAAACACCCCTTCTTTAGTTGTACCCCAATTTGCTTTTTCTCTTACTAATTTAATAGTGTCTTCCATTCTTTGGCCAGAGTATTCTATTCTTTTATCATCTGTATTCTTTACATTTTGTAATAAATCTAGACGCAGCTGAATCGCATCTACATTTAGTTCTGTAGCCAACTCGTCAAAGAAGCTTTGTTCTGCAAATGCTAAAAAATTAGTATAAGGAGCTCTCCAAGCGCCTGTTGTTATATTACTCTTATAATTACCAGTTTCTACTTTATAATTTGGGATGCACCCTGCTGGGAAAAAATTAGGAATTGAGCCATACATATTGCTACCAACAGCAGCTTCTTTTAAATGATATCCCGTTACTTTTCCGTCTTTTAAGGCTGCTTTTATTCTATATTTTACAGAAGGTTTGTAAATACCTGTAGTCATATCATCTTCTCTTGTAGAGATAACTTTTACTGGTTTTTTAATTGCAGCAGAAATTTCTGCTGCTTCATAGACAAAATCTCCATATAGCCTTCTTCCAAAGCCACCACCCATTCTTGTCATTTCTAAATGAACTTTCTCTACATCAAAATTCAACATGTCTGCAACAACAGTGGCTGCATATTCTGGCGTTTGAACAGGTCCCACTAAATGAATTTTTTCTGCAGTTACATTGGCATAAAAATTCATTGGTTCCATACAATTGTGGGGTAAAAAAGGCGAATGGTATGTTTTTTCAATAACTTTATCTGCAGTTGCAAAAGCGGTTTCTACACTTCCGTCTTCTCTTTTTATATTTAAATTTTTACCCTCTAAAATAGCTGTTAAAAAAGTATCGTGATCTGCTGTACTTTCTTCTTTCGAAGCTGTTTCCCAAACCGCAGAAAGTGCTTTTTTACCTTTTATTGCCGCCCAAGTATTCTCTGCAATAACAACTACTTTATCTGTTTCAGATAATTTAACAGTCCAATTACTTTTGCCAGACTTTAGGTATTTTCTTACTTTATCTCCTATGGTTATTACCTCTAAAACACCTTTCACTTTTAATGCTTCTGAAGCTGTAAAATTTTTAAGTTTCTGACCGAAAGCTGGAGGTCTTAAAACAGAGGCGTACAGCATTCCTTCTGCCTTGTAATCTAAACCAAACAAGGGTTTTCCTGTGATAATTTGGTCAATATCTACATTTACTATTTCTTGTCCAATAATTGTAAAATCTTTTGCTTCCTTTAACTTTACATTTTCAGGAACCTCTAAAACAGCAGCTTCTTTTACAACATCTCCATACCCCAAAGTATCTCCGTTTAAATTTGTAATAGTTCCTTTAGCCGCTTTTAAAGTGGTTGCATCTACATTCCATTTTACAGCGGCTGCATTTACCAGCATTTGTTTAGCAGTCGCTCCTGTTTGTCTCAAAGCATCCCAACCAAAACGTATCGATTGACTTCCGCCAGCAACTTGCCTTGTATACTTATTTGTGTCTAAAATTCCTTGTGTTACGGTTACGTTGTTCCAATCTACATCTAATTCCTCTGCAATAATCATTGGCATAGATGTTTTTACACCTTGCCCAATTTCTGGATTTGGAGAAAAAATGGTTACATACCCTTCATCAGAAATTTGAATAAATGCATTAAAATCATTAAAGTTTAAGCTCGCAATATCAACAGGCATTTTTACTCCTGGTTTACAAGCTGTAAGCAAGTTAAAACCAATTAACAAACCCCCACTTGCTAAAACAGTTGTTTTTAAAAAATTTCTTCGACTAAAATTATCTTTTTTATGTAGTTTCATTTTTCTTAATTTTAGTAATTACACCATTTTTTCTGAAGCTACTTTTACTGCTTTTTCGATCCTATTATAGGCAGCACATCTGCAAATATTACCATGCATTGCATCCCGGATTTCTTTTTCTGACGGGCTTTTATTTTCCGTTAAAAATGCAGAAGCTGTCATAATTTGTCCTGACTGACAGTACCCACATTGCGGCACATCAATTTCTTTCCAAGCTTCTTGCACTGGGTGATTTCCGTCTTTAGACAAGCCCTCTATAGTTGTAATTTTTACATCTTCTAAAATAGAAATTTGCATTTGACAACTTCTTGCTGCAACACCATTAATATGAACTGTACAGGCACCACATTGTGCAATGCCACATCCAAATTTTGTGCCGACTAAATCTAGTTCATCCCTTAAAACCCAAAGCAAAGGAGTGTCTTCATCTGCAGAAACAGCAACCTGTTTGCCATTTACATTTAAATTATAGTTTGACATAAAAAAGTGGTTTTTAAATTATTTATGTAAGTTACAAAAAAAGTAAATGGGATGAGATTCTAATTTTAGAGAAAAACCCACATTAAGTATGGGCGTTTAAAGGGTAAAATAATCAAGAACACTCAGATGAGTGTCTCAAAATAAATGCTTAAATTTGTTTACTATATTTTTTAATACATTAAACTCTTAGGCACACAATAATTTTAACCATACTGCATACCTCATACGAGAGCAATTAAGGAATATGCATTCTTTTAGCCAAACTGTATGGTATCAAAACTTGTGTTCTTTGAATCTTTATAATAGTACAACTGCTGCTAACAATCAGTTTAGTTCTTTAGAGACGTCAATTCTCTTTATACAAAAATTTGCCTTTAAAAATTATATAAATTAGGATGAAACAAATCATATCAATAGATTTTTACTTTCAAAACTTAGAGCACATACCAATCATCGATGTTCGCTCTCCAGGAGAATTTTTAAAGGGAAATATACCCAATGCTCATAATATTGAATTATTTACAAACGACGAGCGCGCAATAGTTGGCACTGCCTATAAAAAAGAATCAAAAGAAAAAGCCATTGAGATTGGATACGAATTTGTAAAACCAAAACTAGATAATTTTATAACAAGTGCTATTAAAATTGCACCTAAAAAAGAAGTTGTTATACATTGTTGGCGTGGAGGAATGAGAAGTAATGCCTTCGCTAACCATCTAAGTGATAATGGTTTTAAAAAGGTATATGTTATTGAAAAAGGCTACAAAGCTTTTAGAAACTATGTGTTACAATTTTTTGAACAAACATTTAATCTTAAGATTTTAGGTGGATATACCGGTGCTGCCAAAACAGAAATACTTCATTCTCTAAAAATAAAGGGACAGCAAGTAATAGACTTAGAAGGATTGGCAAACCATAGAGGGTCTGCTTTTGGAGGCATAGATCTTCCACCACAACCAACAACTGAACAATTTGAAAATAATCTATTTTCAAAACTGCGAAGTTTGAATCCTAATACAGCAATATGGGTTGAAGATGAAAGCAAATCTATTGGAAAAGTATCAATTCCAAATGCTTTTTATTTGGCAATGGGCACGATGCCTGTGTATTTTTTAGATGTGCCTTTTCAAGAAAGGACAAAACATCTCGTAGATACCTATGCCAACCTAAATCAAGATAAATTGGGAGAATCAATTGGTCGAATAGCAAAAAGGCTGGGAAACGATAGAGCTAAACTAGCTTTGGAAGCACTAGCAAGTAAAAATTATCACAAAGTTGTAGAGATTACACTTTTCTATTACGACAAATACTATTTAAAAGGATTACAAAAGCGAGAAGAAACTACAATTCAAAAAATTAAAGTACCTCAAATAAACCCTAAAAAAACAGCAGATTTTTTAATAAGCTTGCTACATGATGAAAATGGATAAAAAAATAAAATTAACAAGCTTTAGTCACGGTGCAGGCTGTGGATGCAAGATATCACCAAAGGTATTAACGACAATATTAGCATCCAACACACCAAAAATTGAGGATGTTCGTCTTTTAGTAGGGAACGACACAAGAGATGATGCAGCAGTATACGATATGGGAAATGGAATTGGTATTATTAGTACCACAGATTTTTTCTTGCCAATCGTAGATGACCCTTTTACCTTTGGAAGAATCGCAGCTACAAATGCGATTAGCGATGTGTATGCCATGGGAGGAAAACCGTTAATGGCAATCGCAATCTTAGGATGGCCTATTGATAAACTAGCTCCAGAAGTTGCTGCTGAAGTAATGGAAGGAGGCCGAAAAGCATGTTCTGACGCTGGAATAATACTTGCGGGAGGTCACAGTATTGACAACCCGGAACCTATTTTTGGACTGGCCGTAACGGGTTCAGTTCCAATTTCTAACCTAAAACGAAATGATGCGGCAGCATCTGGAAGCATACTCTATTTAACCAAACCTTTAGGTATTGGTATTCTAGCCACCGCACAAAAGAAAGGACTTTTAACCGATGAACACAAAGATATTGCTGCGAATTCAATGACTGTTTTAAATGATGTTGGATTGGAACTCTCCGAAATTGAAGAAATAACAGCTTTAACAGATGTAACTGGATTTGGATTAATGGGGCATTTGATAGAAATGTGCGAGGGAAGTGAAGTATCCGCCATTATTGACTATGATAAAATACCAATTTTTGAGGAAATTCATAGTTATCTCGATAAAAAATGTGTGCCAGGTGGAACTTTAAGAAATTGGGAAAGTTATGGACATAAACTTACGCTTGAAGATGAAAGAAAACAACATATTTTATGTGATCCACAAACTAGTGGAGGGTTACTAATTGCGGTTAAAAAAGAGGCTGCCAAAAGAGTTGAAGCGATTCTTAAAGATAAAGGTCTTTTTGCAGAACCAATAGGAGTGCTTATAGAAAAGTTGGAATCGCCAGTGTATATTAATGAAGAATAACAGGAATAAAACATTTTACAAATAAGCATAAATAAATAACTGTGTACGCTTTTAGCAAAGAAGTTGATGAAAATAGCTTGCAATGTGCAAATTTTATAATTTGAAATTTGAGATAAAATTAAATCTAAAATTATAAAATTTGTTTATTTTTTTTTAGAAATCCAACTATTTGTTTCTAAGCATACTTCACTTTTCTAATAACGCGCAAGGTCTCTTTGTATTTTAAATACGTAGCTTCCTCTTCTAAGTTTTTAATATAGTCTTTTAGCTTCTTAAGTAATTCTTCAACCTCTAAAAAGCCGTGTAAATAACAAATTAAACAGTGGGTTGGCAATCGCAAAACTACTTCCTGTTCAATTAAAGATAGTAATTTTTTTTGTTCAATTTTTTTAATAATTAATTTACAATTAGTATAAAGATTCGTTATTACTGCCGTATCAAAAATTGGTGGTTGAAAAAGAAATTCTTTTACGATATCGTGTTTCCCATTTTCTTTAAAATGGATAATGGTTTTTTCTAAAGGATAGTATTTCTTTTGCTTTTCTAAACCCAAATAAACGTATTCTGTAATTATAAAAGAATTCTTATTGTAGGTGATTTGAACATCATCTAAAGCAGAAAAAAATAATTGAACCTGCTCATTTATCAACTCTATATCCACTCTAGAATAATATACTTCGTCTTGAACACGCTTTTGTTTTCCTGCCCAACACAAAACAAATTGTTCGTTAAAAACTTTGTATTGCGGGTTGTACTCTGATTTGTGATTCTTGATAAAATCAAAAACACTATCTAAGGTTAATTTTATATTATTACTTGCGTTTTTTTCTATCGCAGCGACTGTTTCTTTATTCGTGTTTTTGAGCTCAAAGTTAACCCCTAAAAAAGGCATAGAATTACTACCTCTTCTATGAAAAATAGTGTCTTTTTTATACTTCCAAGCGTTTTTTAATAACGAAGTAATGTTATTCTTTGGATAAATAGTAACCAAACCAATTACTTTGTGGCGGGGTAAACTGGGAAAAGAAACATTTTCATATTCAATTTTTGGGGGATTTTTTAAATAGGCATTAACTAAATTTTGAATTTTGCTGTCATCGTAAAAATCAACTCCAAATATCTTATTTTCTTCGTCTTCAATACCAATTACAATATATGAATTATTGAATGGGTTAGAATTTGATAGTGCGCTAATATGTTTTAAAAACTTGGCTTTTCCGTCTTTAGAATCAAAAGATAATTGTTGCTTTTTATCATAAAAACTATTCTCATCATTATGAGAAAGTAAGTTTTTGATAAGTAAGCGTTTATTTATCATGTTCGCTTTTATTCATAATTGTTGCACTTGCCTGAGCGGTAGGATACACAACTAAATCTTCGATATTTACATGATAAGGTCTTGTCACTACAAAATGAATAATATCTGCAATGTCTTCTGGTTGCAGTGCCTTATATCCTGTATACACCGATTTTGCTTTTTCTGAATCGCCTTTAAAACGAACTTCTGAAAATTCTGTTTCTACAGCACCCGGATGAATTGCAGCAACGCGAATATTGTGTTTATTCAAATCAATTCTCATAGACTTATTTAAGGCATTTACAGCGTGTTTAGAGGCACAGTATACGTTTCCATTAGGATACACTTCTTTCCCTGCAATAGAGCCAATATTTACAATAAACCCATTGTTTCTTGCGATCATTTGAGGAAATATTGCTTTAGAAACATATAATAACCCTTTTACATTAATGTCTAGCATCGCATCCCAATCATCAACATCACCATCTTGTATGGTCGACAATCCATGCGCATTTCCTGCATTATTGATTAGAATGTCTACTGTTTTGAAATTTTCTGGAAGCGACGCGATTGCGTTTTCAACTTCACTCCTTTTAGAAACATCAAATTGCAATGTAGTCACTTCTGTAAATTTACTTAATTCTTGCTGTATCTTTTCTAAACGAACTGCTCGTCTACCGCAAAGAATTAAACGAATGTTATTTTTTGCAAAAATTTCTGCGGTGGCTTTTCCAATTCCAGAAGTTGCGCCGGTTATAAAAGCTGTTGGTTTCATTTTAAAGTATTTTTACCAATTAAAAAGCCATTGAAAGGTAGTAAATTAAGTCTCAACTCCGCTCTACAAGGCATTAAATTTGTATTACTTAAAATTATGAAAACTAGGTGTTATTTTTAGTTTTAAAAAGGATGTTTTTTTCAGCAATTATTAACAAAAATAAACCGCCCCTATCGGGGCGGTTTACCTTTCAATTGGCTCTTAAAAAACCAATCAAAATCAACTAACCAAACTTTATTTTAAATTTCTTCTTCTTTTTATTTCTCTTTTTACTTTGGTACGTTTTCTATTGGAGTTGTGTACACGAGACTTTGCTGTTTTATTTGTTTTCTTTCCTTTTAAATATTGTATAAAACCTCTTCCTTCATAATCGTAGGTTGTTTCTGAACTTGGATTAAATAACCGAATCTTACCATCATTTACAACACTTAGTTCAAATTCTTCAAGGTCTCCACCATCATAATTCAATGTTATTATTTTTAGATTTTCGAAACCCACAACATCAAATACTTCATAACCACCAACGTAACTCCAATTTATAAATGCAAATTGTGTGCCAAAGACGTCTTTAGAACTATAAAATGTTGTTATATCTTCTGGTGTAAACTGTAAGTAATTCTCTTCGTCAAAAGGGTTTGCTATACCTCCTGCGGTAGCTGTTTTTTCCCATGCAGCATATTCTTGTAAAAAGTATTCTATATTTTCATAAAATAACCTGTCATAGTCGAAAGTGTTTGTTTGATATCCTATTAAAAAATAGCTAACATTTTGTCTGTAATTATAAAGTCTTAATTCGTTTGAAGAAATAACAGTAACCTCAAAATCATGTCTGCCATCTGCATCGTGTCTTGTTTCTAAAACCCCCGAAAACGCATCATAAGTTCCAACATCTATTCCTAATCCGTTTCCTGTAAAACCGATATCTACAATGTTGTTATTTGCATATAATATTCCGTTTAAAAATGAAAGTGTAAATGCTTTAGATACAAAAGGAATATCTCGATTACCAATTGTTCTGTGATAATCTACGTACCATAAATCATAACCCGTCACCACATCTTCTAAAGAGATTTCGTTGCCTCTAAAATCATTTTCGTGAGCTGTGTTGCATGCACTAAATAGTATTCCTGTGATACTAAATATGAAAAGTAATTTTAATAATTTCATAAGCTGTAGTTTTATATTTACACCTTAACAATAACCAAATTACGTGCCAAAAATAAAACCGCTAATAAATTAGCGGTTTAAATCTTAATAATTAAGTGATTATCTATTCTTTATTTACTGAAGGGAAAAGTGTAGATTGTGTTTTTTTTATGTTTTCAATCCTTAAAAAAAGTGTTTTTTCCCCTTTCTTATAACTGACAACTGCTTCATTCGCGTTTAGTTCAAAAGGCAGTTTCTTAATGATTGGAGTTGTATTTTGTAGTTCTTTTTTAGGGTCTAGGTCTATAATTAAATCGCTATTCATTCTTTTCGACGTTGAATAATGACCGATTATTTGTGTCATTTCTTCTTTTTGAAGCACCTCTGCTTTGGTTATTTTATTATTGAAGTACAATGAATCGAAAATAATTTCTGATGCATTTTTTAAATGAATCTCTAGCTTTATCCCACTAACTCCTGGTTGTCCTCCAACCCAATTATTATAAAATGCTTTTTCTACTTCAAATGAAGGATTTTGAACGAACGTACCGCTTCCACATTGAGCAAAACCCAATAGAATTGTTAAGATTGATAAAATTTTCATGCTTTTCATTTTCTAATTTTGGTGTAATTGATCTATAGGTAATGCGAATATAAAATAAAATCCACTCAGTTGAGTGGATTTCATTCTTTTTCAAAACAAAATTCTTCCTTTTATTTAGTTCCCAAAAGCAAAAGTTCACTAACCAATATCTCTGTAATATATCTTTTTTCGCCTTCTTTAGTCTCGTAGGACCTGTTTGTTAACTTTCCTTCTACAGCAATTTCCTGCCCTTTATTTACATAGTTTTCTACTACTTTAACAAGACCTCCAGTAATCACAATATTGTGCCAATAAGCCCGCTCTACCTTACTGCCTTCTTTGTCTTTATAGCTATCATCTGTTGCCATAGAAAATTTTGCCATCTTGTTGCCATCTTTAAAGCTTACTATTTCTGGTTCTTGACCTAGTCTACCAATCAATTGTACTTTGTTTCTTAACGTATTCATAAGATAAGTTTTTAAACACTTTTATTTTAAGTGTAAGTTTATAATTTATTTTTGTCAATTCGTTTGACACTGCAAAGTTGCGACACCATGCAAGTTTTATTCGGTTGCAAAACAATTACTTTCGGTTGTAATTACTTGTAGTCGTTTGTAAACGGGTAATTTGGTGTATCTTTATGCAATGGAAACTAGAGAATGTTTAGAATGTAAAGAGTCTGTAAAAGGAAGAGTAGACAAAAAATTCTGTTCAGATTATTGCAGAAATGCTTATAATAACCAAATAAATAAAGACAGTAAAAACCTAATTAGAAACATTAACAATCGCCTGCGAAAAAATTATAAAATTTTATCTGAATTAAATGTTTCTGGTAAAATAAAAGTGACAAGAACTAAATTATATGACAAAGGTTTCGACTTTCAATTCTTTACCTCTATCTATAAAACCAAAACGGGAAACACTTATTTTTATATTTATAATGAAGGGTATTTGACACTAGAGAATGATACTTTTCTCTTGATTCGGAAAGAACGCTAATATCTTCGATTGTAAAGGAATTGACTTGGACTTTATAAAGATTAATGTTTCACTGCGCATAATGATAATTACAGAGTTTATAGTTTAATGAAAAACTTAAATCCGGACGGATTATTAATTAAAAACGATATCACAACAGGCGAACTTGTAAATGCTATAAAATTACTCTTTAAATCTCCGCCGTATTAAAGTAGTTCTGTCTCCCAAACCATCAGAAATAAAATGTTAAACGACTTACTCTTAGATAAAATTGAGAGAAGACTTCTATATGAACTTTCTGTAGGCACAAAAATGAAAGATCTTCAAACGGCAATTCCACTTTCGATTGCTGGATTAGAAAAAAAAAAAATCTAAAAAATATTTTTGAGGTTTCTGGTCTTGAAGACAAAGACTTAACCAATAAAGCGAGAAAAAAAGGATTTATTTAAGCAGCTGTAAGTTTTACTTCTAAATATTCACAATTGGCGGTAATCCCTTCATTGTTTCCAACGATTTCCTTTCATTTTTAACGCTGCTTTTAAAATATCTTTTTGACTAATTTGTCCAATGAGTTTTCCATTTTCTACAATTGGAAACCGCCTTCTTTTCGAGCTGATAAATTTAGTTGCTGCATCAAAAATATTCATGTTTTTAGCAATAGTTTCTACCTCTGAAACCATGTTTTTTTCAACTGTATTCGTGCTATCCATAGGCATGTTATAATACATGCTATCTGAAATATGTTTGATACAATCTCCTTCAGAAATAATACCAATTAGTTCATTTTTATCATTTACAACAGGTCCGCCAGAAATTTTATAAGCAATTAACTGCTCAATTACATGGTCTAAAGTGTCTTCCGCTTTAAACGTAATTAAGTTTGTAGTCATATAATCCGACACCAAAATTTGAGACCCTTCCTTTGCCTGATTCGTTTCTCTTTTCCCTTGAAAGCTTTTAATCCCCATAATGATCGTCTTTTAGTTTGTAATAAAGTTAGTAAATATTTTGAAGTTTTCTAATTTTTGATTGAAGTTTTTTTATTTCATACATTTATAGAAATAAAAAACCCTCATGAAAAGATTCTCTACCATTGTCTCTATACTCATAATACTAGGTGTAATTTATTGGAGTTTTGCAGATTTAAAACCAACTTTAAACTCCTCTAAAAGTATTACTGAAACAGATTTTTCTATAGATAATGCACTTAAGCATCTTAAAAATATTAGTAAAGAGGCACATTATGTGGGATCTAAAGAACATAAAAAAGTTCAAAATTATATTGTTTCAGAATTACAGAAAATGGGTTTTGAAACTGAAATTCAAACACAAACAGCCATCAATAAAAAATGGTTTGCAGCAACAACTGCAGAAAATATAATTGCAAAATTAAAAGGTACTGATCCTGGAAAAGCACTGATGTTACTTACGCATTACGATTCTAATCCGCATTCTTCCTTGGGAGCAAGTGATGCTGGCTCTGGAGTTATTACTATCCTAGAAGGCTTAAGAGCTTTTATAGCAAAAGATGAACCGCATAAAAATGATATCGTTGTTTTAATTTCTGATGCTGAAGAGTTAGGCTTATTAGGCGCACAAGCATTTGTAGACACCCATTCTTGGACAAAAGATATTGGTTTGGTTTTAAATTTTGAAGCGAGAGGAAGTGGCGGCCCAAGTTATATGCTTATGGAAACCAATGGCAAAAACAGCAAATTACTTTCTGAGTTTTTAGCTACAAAACCAAATTTTCCTGCAGCAAATTCCTTGATGTATGCGATCTATAAAAAATTACCAAATGATACAGATTTAACTGTTTTTAGAGAAGATGCAAATATTAATGGCTTCAACTTCGCATTTATTGGAGATCATTTCGATTATCATACTGCACAAGATTCTTATGAACGTTTAGACAGAGAAACACTTTTACACCAAGCAGATTATTTTACAACTTCTTTAAATTATTTTTCAAATTCAAATATCACAAACTTAAATTCAGAAGAAGATTTTGTATATGTAAACTTTCCTTTTATAAAGTTAATTACCTATCCTTTTTCATGGGTTTTCCCAATGGTAATTTTATGTGGAATCCTTTTTTTAGTTTTATTATTTTTTGGAATTTCTTTGAATAAGATTGATGTAAAAGGAATTCTAAAAGGCTTTATTCCCTTTTTGATTTCCTTAATTTTATGTGGTGGTGTTTCTTTTGGCCTGTGGAAGTTCTTGTTGATAATTCATCCGCAATACAATGACATCTTACAAGGTTTTACCTACAATGGCTATGAATATATAATCGCTTTTGTATTCTTAAATTTATGGATGCTCTTTACCATTTACAAACGAACTGCAAAAGAAGAAAAACCAACCAATTTATTGATTGCACCCATTTTCTTTTGGCTGATTCTTAATTTTGTAATTAGTGCTTATTTAAAAGGTTCAGGGTTTTTTATAATTCCTGTTATTTGCGCACTCTTCATTTTAGCAATTGCAGTACTCTTAAATTTAAAAGACAAATCGAAACGTATTTTATGCACTCTCTTATCCATACCAACCCTATATATTTTTGCACCACTAGTAAAGATGTTTCCCGTTGGTTTAGGCTTAAAAGCACTCTTTATAAGTGCTGTTTTTATCGTGTTACTTTTCGGGTTGATGCTCCTCTCATTTCATCAAAAAAAGTCTTTTTGGACACAAAAATGGACAGCGTTTTTAGCGCTTGTATTTTTTGGAATTGCAACGTATAACAGCGGATTTTCTATTGATAATAAAAAACCAAACAGTCTTGTTTATGTTCAGAACTCTGACAACGAAACTGCTTATTTTGGCACCTATAATACTACTTTCGATAGCTATACTAAACAAATTTTTAAAGGAGACTTTACCAAAGGTGAAATCGAAAACGCAGAAACCAAAAGCAAATACAATACGCGCTTTAAGTATGCTAAAAAAACCAATTATAAGGCGATTCCGTCTTCAAAAATTACCACAGAACTAGATACAGTGATTGGTGAAAAGCGCTTTTTGGAGCTCACAATTACACCCGAGAGGAAAATAAATAAATTAGAATTTTTAACTAAAAATAAGCTGTTATTATATCAGTTTAAAGTAAACGATGTTTTAGTAAATAATGGTAAAAAGTACAGTTTAAAAAACGGCACTTTTTTAGTGTATCATTTAGGAAATAATGATACCG
>ENA-ORXF01000940-ORXF01000940.1-marine-metagenome-genome-assembly--contig:-NODE-940-length-19781-cov-4.767357_pt1 | contig 19781 bp, 13 predicted proteins | sample MGYA00237864_ERZ511476 | MGnify/ENA primary metagenome ERZ511476 (study PRJEB26306, sample SAMN06343908) | marine metagenome | isolation source: coastal waters | place: Atlantic Ocean: West Antarctic...
TTTAGAATCAGGGCGACCATAACAGAGCCAAAATACAAGCAGCTCATAAACGGAACCAGCCATTCTGAGACTTTTGCGATTCTTTGCAATCCACCCAGAACCACAACCCCAGTCAGGATGGCCAAAACAATGCCAGCAATAAAGTTAAAACCAGCAAATTGAAAGACCTCTAAATCACCCAAGATTTGAACCAGCTGATTGCTCTGAAAGCCTGGTAAGGCTCCAATTAAACCTGCGCCTGCAAAAAAATATGCAAACGGCATCATGGATTTTGGTAATGCATTTTTTATGACGTACATGGTTCCGCCATGAGCATGCCCTTGTGCATCTATGTCTCTGTACATGACGGCAGCCGTGCAAGTAAAAAACTTTGTAGCAATGCCAACAATGGCAGTGAGCCACATCCAAAAAATAGTTCCAGGTCCACCCATGTTGATTGCAATGGCTACTCCGGCAATGTTGCCTAAACCGATGGTACCGGACATAGCAGTCGTCAAAGCTTGAAAATGAGTTACATCACCAACGTCATCGGCGTTTGAGTATTTGCCTCGTATTAAATCAAAGGCATGCCCTAAATACATGAATGGTTTTAGTTTTGAGTAGATAAGAAAGAATATCCCGGCTCCAACCAACAAAGGAACATTCCAAGTCCAAAGAATTCCTACGAAACTGTTAATCAGATCTGCCATATAAGATTTTGAAAGGTTAGCAATTAATTGTAAGACTATCCGAAGTGTTCTGCATGAAAATCTTGAATGTCAGGATCAACCAAGGCATCTCTAATTTTTAACTCCCTGTAAAGATTTAAAGAATTAAGGGTTTTGCATCGACTCAATGCAACATAGGCTTGACCGGTAGCAAAAGCACCTTCGCCCAAATCTACTGAACAACTTTCCAATGTGAGGCCCTGAGCCTTGTGAATGGTCACAGCCCAACCCAGCTTTAAAGGGAATTGTTTAAAAGAAGAAACAATCTCCTCTTCCATCTCATCATTGAACTCATCGTAAACATACTTGACCTTGTTCCACTCTTCTCTTTTAACCTTGAAGACTTCTTTGCCAACTTTCACTTTGATCATTTTTTTATTTTTATCTGAGCAATCAACGACAACTCCGACAGTGCCATTGACCCAGCGACCATCTGGATCATTTTTAATAAACATAACTTTGGCATCTTCTTTGATGCGAAGCTCGCGAGGAGCAGGCAAATCATTTTCATTGAGCTCACCCTGTTCTCTAGATTTAGCTGCAGTTGCTGGACCTTCAATCATGTTTAGCATCTCTTCATTGATTTGTTCTGCGCGATATTTTCTTGAGGTAATAATCAAAGATGACTCAGTGGCAAACTCAGGGTTGTGACAACGGCTATTAATTTTATTGATGGTTTCTTCTAACTCCACCCCTAAACGGACATTGTTTAACAAGGCATAGAACTCATCGTCATCTTGCTGTCTATATGAATATGACAATTCATAAAACGAAGGAATTTTGATCTCCTTGTAACTAAGGGCACTAAAAAAATATACAGAATCATACTTGTTAAAGATTTCTGTTTCCTCACTCTCCTTAACAACTGGTGGCAGTTGAAACAAATCACCACAAGCAAGGATGTGGATGCCTCCAAATGGCTCAGATGAATTACGATGTATTTTCAATGTCTCAGAAATTGCATCAAGCATTGGAGCTCTGACCATAGAAATTTCATCAATAATTAAGAGCTCTAAATTCTTCAAAAGCTTTTTGAATCGAGGATCCTTGGATTCTTGTATTACAGGGAATGTATCAAAGCCAATCCTAAATGCAGAATTGATGGTGCTGCCCCCAATATTTAAAGCTGCAATCCCAGTGGGAGCCACTACTATTTTCTTCAGCAGGCACTCATCTTTAACGCGCTCAATTAAAGTAGTCTTACCTGTGCCTGCGGCTCCAGTTAAGTAGATGAAATGTTGGTCATTCTCATCCTCTAGTAGCTCTAAAATACTCTCTAGAGTTTCATCAAAAGAAGCTATTGAAGTGTCCAGGTCTGTTGAAGGCATAGCATTGAGTATCAAAAAATAAGAACTTAGATTTTACCAGCTCCTAGATCAATGATGGTAAATATAGGATGAGATAATGGTAAAAATAAACTGGCGGAGAGTGAGGGATTCGAACCCTCGATACAGTTACCCATATACCTCCTTAGCAGGGAGGCGCTTTCGACCACTCAGCCAACTCTCCGATTTGGGACTTGGATTATAACGCTATCACACAGGAAATTAGGAGCATTCTTGGTATTTATTTTGAATATTACCTCGTTGGCTGCACTGCACTTTATACAAAGAGTCCTGCTGCATATCCTGACGACCAGGCCCATTGAAAATTGTATCCACCAAGATGGCCGGTCACGTCTACAACTTCGCCAATAAAAAATAGCCCCTCATGCTCCTTGGCTTCCATGGTTTTTGAATCCACTGCATTAGTGTCGACGCCTCCAAGAGTAACTTCAGCTGTTCTGTATCCTTCTGTGGAAGCAGGTTTCAGGCTCCAAGCATTGAGAAGATTTCCTAACGCCATTAATTCCTCATTGCTAATTTCTGCCAGCATATGATCTTGATGATCCTGCCACCAAATACCCTCTAACTCAGACACCAAGGCCTTGGGCAGCAGAGAGTTCAGATGCTTTCTTATCGTTGTTTTGGGGCTCTCTTTTTTTGCACTTAAAAGCATTGCAGGTGCCTCTATTTCTGGCAAAAGATTCACTCGAATATCATCGCCTGGCTTCCAGTAATTTGAGATTTGTAAAATAGCTGGTCCACTCAACCCTCGATGGGTAAACAACATAGATTCTGTAAAGCTTTTCCCATTGCTCGTTAAGATTGTTGAAGTGGAAAGGCCGGACAGTCTCTCGCACAAGTCCTTGAATTCATCAGAGAACATAAAAGGCACCAGACTTGCCCTTCTGGAAATCAAAGGCAATTCAAATTCTTCTGCAAGATCATAACCAAAACCACTGCCGCCCAAGGTTGGGATGGACAGAGCGCCTGTTGCAACAACCAAAGATTTGCAGGTGATGGAGCTGCTTTGGCCATGAGAATTGATTGCCAGTTCATATCGCGCTTCTCCCCCCGCATCTATTCCACTCACCTTCTCTGGGCTCACGTCTGTGTGAATCCCAACACCAGCTTGATCACACTCATGGAGCAACATGTTCAAGATATCTTTTGAAGAATTCACGCAAAACAGCTGATGATGTTTTTTTTCTTCGTACTCTATTTCATGTTTTTCTACTAGGGCAACAAAGTCAGCTGGCGTATATCGATTTAGCGCAGATTTGCAAAAATGGGGGTTGTTAGAAAGAAAGTGTTCTGCCTCAACATACAGATTGGTAAAATTGCAGCGGCCACCACCTGACATGAGAATCTTTTTGCCTGGCTTGTTAGATTTCTCTAAAACCAAAACACTTTTATTGCGCTTGGCTGCAGTAATAGCGCACATCAAACCAGCGGCACCAGCACCAAGAATGATTACGTCAAAATGCTTTTTAGCCAAGGAAGGATTGATTGGAGAGCTTAGCGCTCGAACTCTAGCTGAGAGCCAATGGGTAGATCTTGTGCAAAGTTGCCTTCTGAATAGACCAATTGACCATTTAGAATTGTGTGATTTACAGAAGCTGGAAAAGTTGTGTTTAAAAATGGGGACCAGCCGCAGTGATACAAAATGCTGTCTTGAGTAACCAGAGTTTCTGCGTTCAGGTTAATCACAGCTAAATCTGCATACCCACCTTCTCTAATGTAGCCTCGATCTTTAATTTGATAACGCTCAGCGATGTTGTGACTTGTTTTTTGAACAATTTGCTCCAACGAGAAGATACCTTTTTTATAAAAATCCATCAGCACCAGCAATGCATGCTGAACCAACGGCAGCCCACTAGGAGCAAGCAAATAATCTCGCTGCTTTTCATCCCAGGTGTGAGGCGCATGATCGGTCGCTATGATGTCAATTTTATTGGCATTTACGGCTGCAATGAGGGCCATCTGATCGGCCTCAGTTTTAATGCTTGGGTTACATTTAATTTGATTGCCCAAAGTTTTATAAGAGGACTCATTGAAATACAGATGGTGCACGCATACTTCTGCTGTAATGTTTTTACCCTTGATGTCCCCAGGCGTAAATAATTTCATCTCTTCGGCGGTTGTTAGATGTAAAATGTGAAGGTTTGAGCCATGCTTGGTTGCAAGATCATGAGCCAGCTGTGAAGATTTTAGACAGGCTTCTGCACTTCTAATTTTTGCATGGAAGGTTGCATCAACGCTATCACCAAACTCTTCTATGGCTGCTTTTTCATTGGCTAAAATCATTGGAGTGTCTTCGCAGTGAGTCACAATGTTCACAGGAGAATGCTGAAAAATTTCTTCTAACACCTCATGATCATCAACTAGCATGTCACCAGTTGAGGCGCCCATAAAAATCTTGAGACCGCATGCAAGATTGGGATCTACTCGTTTGATCTCTTCAAGGTTGGTGTTACTTGCACCAAGGTAAAAGGAATAATTGGCGTGGGATTTAGTTGCAGCCAAGTCAAATTTGGCTTGTAAATTCTCACTGTTGGTGGTTGTTGGATTAACATTTGGCATTTCAAAATAACTGGTGATTCCACCGGCTAAGCCTGCCCTGCTTTCCGACTGAATATTACCTTTGTGAGTTAATCCAGGCTCTCTAAAGTGCACCTGGGAGTCAATCATTCCAGGTAAAATATGTTGACCTTGAGCATCTAAAACTTGTTTTGCTTCAGCATCAATGGATGGAGCAATTTTTTCAATTCGTCCATTTTTAATTGCTATGTCTGATTCAAAGATCTTGCCTTCATTTACAAGGGTTCCGTTTTTAATAAGTAAGTCGAACATCATGCCCCTAAGTTAAATGCGTTATGAAGTGTTTGGACGGCTTTCTCAACCTGAGTCTCATTGATCACCAAAGTAATTTTAATCTCGGAGGTGCTAATCATCTGAATGTTAACCTCTGCATCAGCCAGAGCATTAAAAGCAGTGCTGGCTATGCCTGCATGTGAACGCATTCCAACACCAACCAAGGAAACTTTGCCTATTGCTTCATCAATAATAATCTCGTCATACGTGATATTTGAAAGCTTCTCTTTTAGTAGAGTCTCTACTTCTACACGATTGATGGTTGCAACGGTGAAAGTAAAATCTGTCTTGCCAGAAACGCTGACGTTTTGAACGATCACATCCACTTCAATGCCTGCATCGCTCAATGGGCTTAGAATTCCAGCAGCTATACCGGGCGTATCTTCCACGCCATGCAGGGTGAATTTAGTTTGATCTTTTTGTGATGCAAGGCCTGTGATAATTGCGTCTTCCATGCCGGGTTCCTCTTGTAAAATTAGCGTGCCAGAACCTGGTTCAAAGCTTGATAGAACCCTGACTGGAACTTGATACTTGTTGGCAAATTCAACGGCTCGTATTTGAATAACTTTAGCACCCTGCCCTGACAATTCCAACATCTCTTCCATGGTAATTGAATCAAGCTTTTTGGCTTCAGGGACAATGCGAGGATCGGTTGTGTAGATACCATCAACATCTGTATAAATATCACATCGCTTTGATTTAATTGAGGCTGCTATGGCAACCGCCGTTGTGTCTGAGCCACCCCTTCCAAGAGTGGTGGTATCCCCTGCATCGGTGATGCCTTGGAAACCAGTGATGACTGGGATATAACCATCATTGATGACGCTTAAAATTAATTCATTGTTAAAATCGAGGATCTTAGCTCGAGAAAATTGCGAAGTCGTTTTCATCCCAATTTGTGCAGCTGACAATGATTTAGCTTTTAGACCTGCTTGATTTAGAGCAATGGCAAGGAGGGATGCACTGACCTTTTCTCCCGTTGAAATCAAAGCATCGAATTCGCGTTTATTCGGTTCACTGCCAAAAGCATTAGCCAGTTGAATAAGACGATCCGTCTCACCGCTCATCGCTGACACTACCACCACTGGAAAGGCTTCTTCTGAAGCATGTTTAATAATATCGGCAACCGCGCTGATGCGCTCTGTTGTTCCTACAGAGGTGCCGCCAAATTTTAAAACCAGTGTTTCCATGATCAGAGTAAGTCTTTTAAGACAGGGATTGTACGATATCAGGGATGGTGTCTACAAACTCACCAAGGTTCTCGCATTCTCCAGCGCCTTGTGCAAAATCTGCCCTGCCGCCACCTTTACCATTAATTGATCCGCTGACCGCCTGAATGACTTTATTTGCCTGCAAAGCTCCTTGCATATCATCGGTAACACCGCACACCAAAATGACTTTGCCATCTGCATGACTGACTATTAATACACACTTTTTAGATTGATTATTCTTGCCTTGATCCACCAGCTGACGGAGATCTTGGATGTTGGAGCTGCTGGTTTGGATGAGCAAAAGCTCGAAATCTGCCATGGTATGAATGGACTCTTGAGATTCAATCTTCGCTCCACCAGAAGCCTTGACACCCTTTTTTAGAGATTTATTTTCATCAATCAAACTTTGAACTTTTTCTCCCATTTGAGTGGGAGTAACCTTTAATACATTTTGAAGTTGGGTAAATTCAGCTCTCATTTCATCCATGAGTTTCAGTGCCTGATATCCAACCACCGCTTCAATTCTTCTGACTCCAGATGAAACACTCGACTCATTGATGATGATAAAAAGTCCAATGTCTCCACTTCTTGAAACATGGGTGCCACCACAAAGTTCAACAGAAAATCCATCACCAATGCTGAGAACTCTCACCTCATCATCATACTTCTCTCCAAACATTGCCTCTGCACCAGACTCAATAGCATCCTCAAGCTTCATCAACTTTGTTCCTACTTCGGAGTTATTGAGGATGTGATCACTGACCAAGTTTTCAACCTGTTTGAGTTCGTCTTTGGTGACGGCTTTAGGGTGGGAGAAGTCAAAGCGCAGCTTGCTCTCATCAACCAAGGATCCTTTTTGCTGAACGTGCTCGCCCAACACATGTTTTAAGGCAGCGTGCATCAGATGGGTTGCCGAATGGTGAGCTGCAGCAGAATTTCTATGTTGTGGCAGCACATCAAGCTGCACTGAATCGCCAACTTTGATGCTGCCTGATTCAAGGTTGAGTTTGTGCAAAAAGATCTTGCCTTGTTTGATGCAATCGACAATTAAACCTTTTGCATTGTCTGAGGAGATGCTCCCTTGATCTCCAACCTGACCACCAGATTCTGCATAAAAGGGTGTTTGGTTGAACGCAATGATGCATTCACTGTTGCTGGCCACTGAATCTAGCTGAGCATCATCCACCCAAAGACCTAAAACAGTTGCCTCAGAAGCCAATCGGTCATAGCCCAAAAAGTTCGTAGTAGAGACAGCAGATAGATCGAGCTGGGCTCCTTTAAATTGACTTGCAGATTTTGAATTTTTAACCTGTTCGGCCATCTTTTCACTGAAGCCTTCTTTATCAAGAGTCAATTCTTGCTCTCGGGCTATGTCTGCGGTGAGATCAAATGGAAATCCAAAGGTGTCGTGTAATTTAAAAACTAAATCGCCTGGTATCCTTGTGCCAGACATTTTTTGAATTTCTTTATCTAAAATCTCTATTCCTTTATCAAGGGTTTCAAGGAATTTATTTTCCTCATCCTGAATCGTGCTTTGGATCAAATCTTGATGGGTGGACAGCATGGGAAAGGCAACATCCATCTCAGCAACTAAAGGATCGACAAGCTTAAAAAGGAAGGGAGTTTTAGATCCTAATTTATAACCGTGACGAATAGCCCGTCTCATTATTCTTCTAAGAACATAGCCTCGCCCTTCATTTGAAGGCATCACACCATCAGCAATTAAAAAGCTCACGCTGCGAATATGGTCAGCTATCACTTGGTGTGAAGGCGCACCTTTGGAGCCAAGAATAGCTTCAGAAGATTGAATGAGATTGACAAAAAGATCAGTTTGGTAATTTGAATTTACGCCTTGCATAACTGCCGTAATGCGCTCAAGACCCATTCCCGTATCAACTGAAGGCTTAGGCAATGGCGTCAAAGTTCCAGCTGCGTCTCGATTAAATTGCATGAAAACTAGGTTCCATATCTCAACGTAACGATCCCCATCATCCCCTGGAGAACCTGGGGGCGTCCCTTCATATTGATCCCCATGATCAAAATAAATCTCTGAGCAGGGTCCACATGGTCCCGTATCTCCCATGGACCAAAAATTATCCTCTTCGCCCAATCGAACCAATCTATCTGGGGATATACCAATTTTTGAAAGCCATATATCAGCAGCCTCATCATCGTCTAAGTAAACTGAAATCCAGAGCTTGTCTTGGGGTAATTTGAGCTCTTGTGTTAAAAAATTCCAGGCAAGCTCTATTGCCTGTTCTTTAAAATAATCACCAAAGCTAAAATTTCCAAGCATCTCAAAAAATGTATGGTGACGGAGGGTGTAACCAACATTCTCAAGATCATTATGTTTGCCGCCAGCTCGAATACAGCGCTGAGTGGTGGTTGCTCTTTTGTAACCGCGCTGATCGGTTCCAAGAAACATATCTTTGAATTGGACCATTCCAGCATTGGTAAACAACAAAGTGTCATCGTTTGCCGGAATTAATGGACTGGACGCAACAACCTCATGATTATTTGCTTCGAAATAGTCTAAGAACTTTGTTCTAATTTCACTTGTAAGCATTAGCTAAAGACTTCCTGTAAAAAGTTTTTCATTGCGATCCAGGATCTCTGATCGCTTTTTTTATTATAAACAGTTCCTGAGCTTACGTCGTTAGCCCCTGGATTAGTGAACGCATGATAGGTATTACCATAGCTCACAAACTGCCAATCTGCTTGAGCTTGGGTCATTTCATCTTGAAAAGCTAAAACACTTTCGGGCGAAACCATGGGATCCTTTTCTCCATGCAAAACAAGTAAGGGTGTCTTGATGATGTTGAGGGATTCTGCTAATGGGTTTAATAATCCATGAAAACTGATACAGCCAGAGAGCTCATAACCAGAACGTGCAACCTCGATAGCTGCAAGGCCTCCAAAGCAAAAGCCCATCAATGCTATTTTAGATACTTGGACTTGAGGGAGGGTCTTACCAAATTCAATGGCGCTGATCAGTCGGGTTTGAAAAAATTGACGATTATTTACAAAGGGGAGTATCAGGGCTTGATTTTCCTCTGTGCTTGAGCCATTGATGCCGCCTCCATAAACATCGACCGCTAGAGCAGCGTAACCCAGTTCAGCAAGTTCCAAAGCCTTGTTGTTTTCAAAGGCAGATCGCCCCTTCCAAGTATGCGCAATTAGTACTAAGGGTGCAGGTTGAGCATTGGCAGGAAGAGCAAGATATCCAATGCACTCGGTAGCGCCATCGAAGTATGCAATCTCTTTACCGATCATCGGTTCCTGTGCCTAAAAATGCTTTATATTTTTTGTAATTCTCAATGTAGTGGTGAGCATTTAGGGCTGGCATGGCCTGCTCTTCTTCTGTTAGCTGTTTTTTGATCTTTCCAGGCATGCCCAAAACCATTGATCCATCGGGAACTTCCATTCCTTCGGTTATTAAGGCTTTAGCTCCAATAATACAATTTTTACCAATCTTGGCACCGTTTAAAATAACAGCCCCTATTCCAATGAGAGTTCCATCCCCAATGGTACAGCCATGCAGCATGGCCATGTGACCAACAGTCACAAATTTTCCAATGGTACATCCATAGCCTGGATCGGTATGAATGACAGAGTTATCTTGAATGTTCGTACCTTCTCCTAAGACGATAGGCTCATTATCTCCGCGCAAGGTGCAGTGAAACCAAATACTCGAATCTTTTGCCATATGCACATCACCAATCACAGTTGCATCTGGGGCAACCCAGTGATCATCGCATTCAGTTGTAAGAGTTTTGTTGTTGATGGAAATAATCATGCTATCTACCCCTCTAAAATTTCTATGTTGGCGTCGAAACATACATTTAAAAAATTTACAGTAATCATGGCTGTCAGTCCCCAAATTTTTTGATTTTTTAGATGCCAGGTTGGCACTTGCCATCTCATGCCATCGCGCTCAATCAAATCCCTCTGTAGGTTATTTTGATCTAATAGAAAATCTAAAGGTACTGTAAAAATTTCTTGAATCTCTTCGTTGGGCTTTAGAGCTTGATGAGCATCAATCGTTGCAACAAAGGGGTTCACTTCAATTTTATGGCGAGAAATTAAGTAATTTAATTTACCTACCTCTGTCACACCCTCTGAGTTAAGACCCATCTCCTCATGGGACTCTCTCAATGCAGTATGAAAAAGGTTAGGGTCACCCTCATCGGCTTTGCCACCCGGAAAACTAACCTCACCAGAGTGAGTTGAAAGATGGTTCGATCGTTGAGTGTATATAAGTTCTGGGGATTCAATAAAGTCGCCATGATTAAGTATTGCAATCAGGACGGATGCTTGCTTTCTACCACTTGGCTTTTCGAAATTCTGTGAATTTAGTTTATACTGCAAATTTTCAATCATTGCGTAAGTTTAACTTCATACGCCAATTAATTCTCTAAGAAAGGAGCGGATTTGAAATATTGTTCAAAATGTGGCGATAGCGTGGAGTTTAAGGTTCCTGCAGGCGATAATTTAAAAAGATACTGCTGCTCAGCATGCGATTCTATTTTTTACACCAACCCCAATCTGATTGTTGGAACTCTTTGTGTGAAAGATGATCAAGTGCTCCTATGCAAGCGAAATATTGAGCCAAGATTTGGTTTTTGGACTTTGCCCGCAGGCTTTATGGAGAACTCAGAAACACTACAAGAAGGTGCTTTGCGTGAAACCAGAGAAGAGACTCAAGCCTCCCCTACTATCATTAGCCCATATGCAGCATTTAGTACCACTCATATCAGTCAAGTGCACATCTTTTTTCTTGCTGATCTAAAAGAAGAAAGTTTTGGCCCTACCTCTGAAAGCTCAGAAGTAGAGTTGTTTGATGAAAAAGATATTCCTTGGGGGGAGCTTGCCTTTCCAACGGTTGTGAAAGCTTTAAAGTACTACTTTGAAGACCGAAAAATTGGTCAATTTCCTTTTAGAGAAGAATCGATTAAGCTCGGCTAACCTAGGTTTACTAGGAGCCTTTAGAAAATTTATAAGCGTTTATAAAAATCTGCATCCAGGGTGAGTACTCCTGCCATCTGCTTGGACTCCAGGAAAATTGATTGGCCCTAAACACCCTCTCTGGATGAGGCATCATAATTGTTGCCCTGCCGTCTGTGCTTGTTAAACCTGTAATGCCCTCTGCAGATCCATTCGGATTCATGGGGTAAGTGGAGGTTGGCTGACCAGAGCTGTTGGTGAATTGAATAGCTATTTGTTGGTGTTGTTTAAGTGTTATTAGATCTTGGTCAGAAAGTGTTGCTCGACCCTCACCGTGAGCAACTGCAACAGGTATCTGCCATCCCTCCATCTCTTGCAGAAGTACGGAATTAGATTTAGCAATTGTCACTTGAGACAAGCGAGCTTCAAAGCGATCGGATTCATTCCATAAAAATTTGGGCCAAGCTTCTGCTCCTGGAATTAAATCTTTAAGATTGGAAAGCATCTGACAGCCATTACAAACCCCAAAAGTAAAAGTGTCCTTGCGCTCAAAAAATGTTGCAAAAGCTTCCCTAACCTCTGTATTAAAAATAATACTTGATGACCAGCCACCACCAGCGCCCAGAACATCTCCATAAGAAAAACCGCCACAGGCTGCTAAACCTTGAAAGTTTGAAAGGATAGCTGGGTTATCAAGCACATCTTGCATGTGTAAATCATGAGCCTCGAATCCAGCAAGCATAAAAGCAGCTGCCATCTCATTTTGACCGTTAACACCTTGCTCTCTAAAAACTGCAACCCTGGGTTTGGTTAAAGAAGGAGTGCACTCTGGTAAGTGTGAAGAAAACTTAAATCCATCAACGGCAACTAGGCGTGCGTCTTCTGGCTGCTGAATTAGATCAAACTCTTGCTGAGCGCATCTAGGATTGTCTCTCAACGATTTGATTGCAAAAGATGTTTCAGACCAAGTCTTCTCCAAGGCAACAATGCTGTCTTGAAAGATTTCCTTGCCATGCTTCATCACTGACAGATCTAGTTGATCGGTTAAATGCCCGCAAAGCTGAACATTCATTTGATTAGTAGAAAATTTATCTAAAGCTTGTTGCTCAAACTCTTCATGCAACTGAATTACCACTCCACATTCCTCAGCAAAGAGCTCTTCAAAAATATTTAGATTATCGGATATAGAGTCAGGAAGTGATAATTGAATTCCACGCTTGTTTGTGAAAGCTAGCTCTGCAATCGTTGTGAATAACCCACCATCTGATACATCGTGAAGTGCTGTGATCCATCCCAGCTCAATCATGTTTTGCAAGGTATCAAACATCACCTTGAGCTTTTGAGGATCTTCAATGTCTGGGGTCGCATCAAATGCAATGGATGTCACTTCTGAAAAAATAGAGCCCCCAAGTCTGGTGTTGAGACCCAGAGTTAGATGGTAGAAGCTTGAGGAACCGTTAGGATGAATTTGAGTGGTGATCGCCTTAGAGATATCTGGAGCAGGTGCCATACCTGTAATCACGCCAGAAAGAGGACTTTTAACCTCAAGATTTTGATTATTTTCCTGCCACTGAGTTCGCATGGATAGAGAATCTTTACCAACCGGAATTGCCACGCCAAGCTCAACGCAGATTTTAGAGATAGCTTCCACTCCAAGTCTCAAAGCATAATTATCTTCGGCTTCACCGCATGCAGCCATCCAATTTGCAGACAATCTTACTGAATCTAATCCCTTTACAGGAACCGAAACCAAGTTCATTAGCGTTTCAGAAAAAGCCATCCTCAACGAAGCAGCTGGGTTTTGAATCGCAATGGTTGGCTTTTCACCCATGGCAAGAACCTCTCCCTCCAGAGAAAGAAATGACCTGGCGGACAAAGCATAATTGGATGTTGGCACTTGGTAAGGACCAACCATTTGATCTTGAGCAATGAGCCCTCCCACTGTCCTGTCTCCAATCGTAATTAAAAAAGATTTAGATGCGACTGATGGATGGGACAAAACCTGATGCGCAACTTCATGCAAATTTATTTTTGGAATTGCTCCTTGTTCTTGCATGTTAATAGATGGTTGATCTAACTCAATATCTTGAATGGGTAGATCTCCAAAGAGCATAGTTAAAGGAACATTTACTGGATATTCATTTCGCTCTGAATCAAATACCTCAACCGATTCAGCAGCCATCATTTCCCCGACAAAAGCAACCGGGCATCGTTCCCTGCGGCAGATTTCTGAGAACCTCTCTTTGTTAGAGGCCTTAATACCAAGAACATATCGCTCCTGAGATTCGTTGGACCACACTTCCATCGGCGAGAGACTGGGATCTGCAACAGGGATCAAACCAAGCTCAATCCTCACACCCAGATCACAATCCTTCGCAAGTTCAGGAATTGCATTGGACAGGCCTCCTGCTCCAACATCATGAATAAATCCAATAAGGTTAGGACTTTCAAAAGTGCATTGATTGATCACCTCTTGGCACCTTCGTTCCATCTCTGCATTCTCTCTTTGCACAGACGCAAAATCTAATTCCTCATCGCTCTCACCTGAAGACATTGATGAGGCCGCTCCCCCACCCAAGCCAATTAACATTGATGGTCCACCTAGCACGACAACCAAGTCACCAGGCTCTAAAGAGTTTTTTAAACTGTTGCGATGCTTAACCTCACCAATACCTCCTGCCAGCATGATGGGTTTATGGTATCCATAGGTTCGATAATCCTTAAAAGGTTGTTCAAATACTCGAAAATAACCAACAGTGCTGGGCCTGCCAAACTCATTGTTAAATGCTGCCGCCCCAAGAGGCCCCTCAATCATAATCTGAAGAGGAGTGGCAATCCTATGCGGTGAATGTATGTCTTGCTCCCAGCTTCTTGGGTATTGTGGGAGTCTAAGATTTGAGACATTAAAGCCTACTAGTCCCATTTTAGGCTTTGCTCCGCTGCCAGTTGCTCCTTCATCTCGTATCTCACCACCTGAGCCGGTTGCTGCACCGGGGAATGGAGAGATAGCTGTTGGATGGTTGTGAGTTTCAACTTTTAAAGTTGAATTCAGAGGCTCTTTTGAAAAACTATAGTGATTTTTAAGATCTCTATTTAAAACATCTACTTTATCGCCAGCAATGACAGCAGCATTATCTTTGTAAGCAGAGATAAGATCTGGCTTATCTCCTTTGCTAGTTTCTTTAATCAAATCAAATAAAGATTGTTTTTGCTTGGCAGAATCAATAACCCATGAGGCATTAAATATTTTATGGCGACAATGCTCAGAGTTTGCTTGGGCAATCATCATTAACTCAGCGTCAGTTGGATTTCGTTTTTCTGTTGTGTAAAACTCTATGAGATACTTGATCTCTTCATTTGATAAGGCAAGTCCAAGCTCTGTATTTGCCAGCATCATGGCTTCTTTTGGAGAGGGCTGTAATTCAATAACTCTTAACGCCCTTCTTTGAGGTTTGTTGGTTCCATCGGGCAGGTCCTCTTTTGCCCTAAAAACTTCCTGGGTCATTCGATCAAAAAATGGCGACAGATCTAAAGCATCTAAGTCAACGATGCAATCCAGGCTGTAGCCGCTATAGCGCTCAATTGATAGAACTCCGGTAATGCCAATGTTTGCAATGATTTCATTTGTTTTAGAAGACCAAGGGCTGACCATGCCAGCGCGAGGACCCACAAAGAATTGTGGGCTAGCTAAGGTAACATCTGATTTTAATAATTGTAGGAGCTGAGCTTGAGAGGAAAAATGCTCATCAACAACAACCATAATAAAGTCATGGCAAGACAAGGTAATACCAGATACTTGGTTTATTTGGTTGCACTTTTGCTGAAGCAAGTCAGCTTGAGAAGTAGAAAAACTTGAAGGGCCTTGAAGCAGCAACTTTAAATTTTTTGACACTGGCTCTAGAGTAAAATATTGTTATAGTTAATTATAAGGATGTTTAGAATTAAAAAAATACAAAGTGCTCAATTCCTTACAAAAACATCACTTATGTTAGGAGTGTTAGTATCTGTAATGGGTTGCTCCAAACAACCGATTGAGACTCCAGTGTCGGTCTATTGCTCTATTATTAATGAAAAACTTTTGACCTTTTCTCGCCTGAATAATTTTGAAAAAAATAAGTTTAGTGAGCTATTGGAAACAAGATTTATGAATTATAAAGGTGAGTTCCAGGAAGCAGCAGAGGCTTTTAATCTTGAATGGGAGTTGCTCGCAGCTGTTGCATATCAGGAGTCTCAATGGAATCCAAAAGCCAGATCCTCCACTCAGGTTAAAGGCATGATGATGTTGACCTTACCAACGGCTGCTTCGGTTGGAGTCACCAACAGATTGGATCCAATACAAAGTATTTTTGGTGGCGCCCAATACCTAGCAGAGCTGGGCAAGATTGTTGATTACGGAACTTCCTCGGGAGATCAAATTGCTTTTGTGCTTGCTGCATACAATCTTGGGATGACAAATATAAACAATGCAGTCAAAGAAATGAATCGAAATCCTACCAAAGTTTCTTGGCTTGAATTAGAGGCCCACTTAATCAAGTCTCAATCTATCATGGATTCTGAAGGCTATTCAAGAGGACAGCAAACAGTGGATTTTGTTGAGAGAGTGAGAGATTACTACTATTTAATGCTTGGGCAAAACTGCATTACTTAAGAGTTTATTAGCTCCCATTTAAGATTTTTAATCTTGTCTCTACAAAAAGCAGCCTTCTCATATTCAGTCTCTTTCGCGTAGGTATACATCTGCTCTTCCAGCTTTGTTATTGCTTGAGAAATTTGCTCGGGTGAATCAACGGATATTTTAAATGGCAGATCTTCCTCGAAGTTCTGACGCTGCGCTTTTTTAGATTTTGTATTGGTCGATCTAGCGCCCTCCATGACATCTTTAATATCCTTCACAATCGAGGTCGGGGTAATGTTGTGCTCTTTGTTGTAGGCCACTTGGATCTCTCGCCTTCTAGACATCTCATCGATCGCACGTTGCATTGAGCCTGTAATTTTATCACCGTATAAAATAGCTCGCCCTCTAAGATTTCGAGCAGCTCGGCCACACGTCTGGATAATGGTTACTTCTGATCTCAAAAAACCCTCTTTGTCTGCATCCAAAATTGCTACCAAACTTACCTCTGGAATATCCAGCCCCTCCCTCAGTAAATTAATTCCCACCAAGACATCAAACTTACCCAATCGTAGATCTCTAATAATTTCAGTTCGCTCGACTGTATCAATGTCAGAATGCATGTACCTTGTGCGTATACCATTTTCTTCTAAATAATCAGTTAGATCTTCAGCCATTCTTTTGGTTAGGGTGGTAATTAAAACCCTCTCTTTGAGGGCCACTCTTGCATTGCACTCCCCAATGACATCATCAATTTGTGAGCTCGCAGGACGAATCTCTACCTCTGGATCGATCAGTCCTGTTGGGCGAACTAGTAATTGAGCCATGTTGTCACAGTGCTCTAACTCATACTTGCCTGGCGTTGCTGAGACATAAATTTTTTGTGGTGTGACCGCCTCCCACTCTTCAAATCTTAAGGGTCTATTGTCCAGTGCTGATGGCAAGCGAAAACCATAATCGATGAGCGTTTCTTTTCTTGAGCGATCTCCTTTATACATGCCCCCAATTTGTGGCACGGATACATGCGACTCATCCATAAAGACAATGGCTTTTTTAGGAAGGTAGTCAAACAGACATGGTGGTGGCTGACCTGACTCTCTACCTGAGAGATAGCTAGAATAATTTTCTATGCCCTGACAATATCCAAGCTCTTGCATCATCTCAAGATCGTATGTGGTGCGCTCCTGCAATCTCTGAGCTTCAACTAATTTATTATTGTCATTGAGGTATTGAATTCTAATTTTTAACTCATCTCTAATGGATTGGATGCAGCCCAAAACTTTTTCTTTGGGCGTGACGTAATGTGTTTTTGGGTAAATGGTTGCGCGAGGAACTTTATTGAGCACCTCGCCTGTCAGTGGGTCAATCCATAACAGTCGCTCAATTTCGTTGCCGAATAATTCAATGCGCAATGCATCTCTTTCTGAATCTGCAGGATAGATATCTATAACATCGCCTCGCACCCTAAAAGTGGCACGACGAAAATCTATGTCATTCCGCGTGTACTGCATTGAGGAAAGACGGCGCAAGATAGTGCGCTGATCGATGGTGTCACCACGACTCAAATGCAGGATCATTTCTAAGTAGGCTTCTGGAGCTCCTAGACCATAAATGGCTGATACGGTTGCAACAACAATGGTGTCCTTTCTTTCCAACAGAGCCTTCGTAGCAGATAAGCGCATTTGCTCTATGTGCTCGTTGATTGATGCATCCTTAGCAATATAAGTATCTGAAGTTGGGACATAAGCCTCGGGCTGATAATAATCGTAATAGGAAACAAAATACTCCACTGAGTTATTTGGGAAAAAGTCGCGTAATTCTCCATAAAGCTGAGCTGCCAAAGTTTTGTTTGGAGCCATGATTATGGCTGGCCGTTGAGTTGCTTCTATGACCTTTGCCATGGTGTAAGTCTTTCCTGCACCAGTGACACCAAGCAAGACTTGATTCAGCAATCCATCATCAAGTCCCTTCACCAAACTAGAAATTGCAAGCGGCTGATTGCCTGCTGGTTCGAATGGAGAATGAACTGTTAAATTTTTTGTCATAACCCTCTGTTACTTTTGGTGATTTTTAATTTATAATTCTCGACTTGTTCCCTGATAGCTCAGCGGTAGAGCAGTTGACTGTTAATCAATTGGTCCGAGGTTCGATCCCTCGTCAGGGAGCCATTTCTTTTTTGCTCCTGAGCAAGTAAATTTTATCTCATTATCCACCTGCTGGGTCTTAAAAAATCAACCCATTCCTCGATTCATTGATTTAGCAATCAAGATTGTTCTTTGTGCAAGATTTAGTAATACTAGTCAGATGAAAAGATTACAAGATATGGTTGCAGTGATTACTGGTGCTGGTAGCGGCATTGGGAAAGAAACGGCATTGTTATTTTTAGAGCATGGTGCGTCTGTTGTCTTGGCTGACATGAATGAAACCTCTCTTGAAGAAACTTTTGAAATTATTAAACAAAAAAAAATGGATCAGCATGCCAGACTCTGTACCGCTGATGTTTCCAAAGAAGAGAACATTGAAAGAATGATTGCTCTTGCAGTTGAGGAATTTGGATCCCTTGATATTTTATTTAATAATGCTGGTATAGGTGGTGCGGTAGGTCCCGTCACAAACATTGATGGCGATGAATGGGATAGGTCTTTTGAGATTTTAATGAAGTCTGTGTTCTTGGGTACCAAATATGCTGCAAGAGTCATGCAAGCCAATGGCAATGGGGGCTCTATTATTAATACTGCTTCAATTGCAGGGATGGGTGGTGGCTCAGGGCCTCTTGCATATTCATCTGCAAAGGCCGGGATCATTAATTTTTGTGAAAATGCGGCCATTGAACTGGGACAGCACAAGATTAGAGTCAATGCGATATCTCCAGGCGCTATTAATACTCCCTTGCTTGCAACAGCCATTGAAGAGAGCAAAGTTATACAACCAATAGAGGATCATGGGATGCCTATTGATATTGCTTACACAGCTCTATTTCTTGCATCCAAGGAATCTCGATTTATTACTGGTATTAATATTTGTGTGGACGGCGGCCTAACACTCGATAGGTCAGGTCTGATGCTTGAAGCAAAAGAGCATTATGCAAAAATGGGTATTCAATCAGTTGTGGGCATGAACATGGGATCCACTGGCATTGAATCAAACATCACGAGCCTAACTGACCAGGAAAGCTAAGACTTCTTCCAGCTTGTGCTACTGCTGGCGTCATCAAGTAAAATACCTTGTCCTGCTAAGGCATCTCTAATTTCATCTGCTTTTTTATAATCTTTTTGACTTCTAGCCAATTCCCTATCGGAAATCAATTGATCAATTTGCTCAGATGATATTGTTTTTGTTTGTGAGGTTTTAAACCACTCTTCAGCATTATTGCTCAATAATCCTAACAAAGATGCCGATGCTTTAAGAATAGAACCCATCTTCTTTCTATCTGCTTCATCCTTTGTACTATTGATTGATTTTGTAATACTAAATAACTCAGACAGAGCTTTTGGTGTATTGAGATCGTCTCTCAAAGCATCGAGCACTGCCGATGATGGTTTGACTTCTGAGAATGAATGCATAGATCTTAAAGCACCATATAGACGATCAAGCTTCTTCCTTGAATCAATTAATAAGTCATCAGTCCAGTTAATAGGCTTTCTGTAATGGGAACTGAGTAACGCCATTCTAATAACTTCGCCGGAGGTTATACTGAGTAAATCTCTAATCAGTAATAGGTTTCCTTCAGATTTTGACATTTTAATATTTTTAAAATCAACCATGGCATGATGCACCCAGTGATTACTAAAACTCTTGCTTGAATGCGAGCAAATACTTTGAGCCGATTCATTTTCATGATGAGGAAAAATCAAGTCTGAACCCCCGCCATGAATATCAATTATCTCCCCTAAGTATTTTTTTGCCATAGTTGAGCATTCTAGATGCCATCCTGGCCTGCCTCGACCCCATGGACTACTCCACCCTGGGATGTCTTTTGAAGAAGGCTTCCATAAAATAAAATCATTAGGATTTTTTTTATAATCAGCAACTTTTATTCTAGATCCTGCTATTTGATCTTCTTGATCTCTGTTGGATAGTTGGCCATAACCGGAGTAAGAATTAACAGCAA
>ENA-ORXF01000941-ORXF01000941.1-marine-metagenome-genome-assembly--contig:-NODE-941-length-19759-cov-5.824510_pt1 | contig 19759 bp, 26 predicted proteins | sample MGYA00237864_ERZ511476 | MGnify/ENA primary metagenome ERZ511476 (study PRJEB26306, sample SAMN06343908) | marine metagenome | isolation source: coastal waters | place: Atlantic Ocean: West Antarctic...
ATGTAATTCTATTAAATATATAATATTTTTATTATAAACTTTATTTGTGGCTTTTCATTTATTGTAAATAAAATCCATTGTAATTTTCCATACTTCATTATAATATTGTAATCAGAAATTAATATTAAAACATTATTTAATATTAACTATAAAAAATATAATCGCTGCTAGCAGGACTCGAACCTGCGACCACACGGTTAACAGCCGAGTGCTCTAACCAACTGAGCTATAGCAGCTTATAAGTATATATACTTATATCCTTATATATTTTTATATATATAATATATAATTATAAAAATAAATGTCAGATAAGGAATGTTATATATGTTGTGATAATACAATTTCTGAAAATTTAAATTGTTATACATGCAATAAGAATATATGTATATCATGTTGCAATAATCTGGATAATAATTCGTATATCTATTTTGATAATAGAAATGAAATATTCATAAAGTATAAATTCCCGTATTGCCGGGAATATAATAATAAAAATTTTAAACTATTTAATAAAAATGAGGGAACAGCATTTTTTATAAATTTAGTAAAGGAATACAATCGGATTAAAAAATAATAATGAAAGTTATAAAAACTACATTGAAGTATTAGAAAAAAATAAAGCTAAACTAAATAATGAAATTCAGAAAAAAGAAAAAGCATTAAAAAATGTAATAGACATAAATAGTAGTAATATTCTAGTATTTAATAAAATAATTAATAGATATCATAAAATTATCTAATATGTTCGATATTTTTTTTATAAATATCTTTTAATGGTTTTACCTTACTATTTTTAAGAATCTTTTCCTTAATTAACCATTTTTTTGATAAGACATTATATCTATGATTTTCATTGAATAATACATTTATAAATATATATAATAATGAAACTATAATAACACTTTTCGCTAAGCTTTTAGTTGCCATAAAAATTATTGAAAATAACAATATTGTTTGAAATATGGCATTGTTTATTATTTTTTGCTGTGCTTGTGTGAGCTCTATTTTTAGATATCTCCCCCCAAATTGTACTAATATTAAAAAAAATATAGATAATGGTTCGATGCCTTCGATATTTGATAACATATTCTACTTATTATAAGCAAATTTATTCATTAGTAAAATTATCTAAATTCTTTTTTATTGATGATAATACAAGATTTACAATTTTATTTGTAAATTCTTCATCATTTAAATTTTCAATATTTGATTTATCTTTCTTTTTTTCTTTCTTTTTTTCTTTCTTTTTTTCTTTCTTTTTATCATTTTTTTTATCTTTATTTTCATCATTTTCATCATTTTCATCATTTTCATCATTTTCATCATTTTCATCATTTTCATCTTCATTATCCCCTCCCTTGAATTGTTCAATATTGATATCACTATTAAATACCTCTCCTTCTGTAAATATAATTACATCTAACAATAAAGCTATTATTGATAATAATAATAGAAGACCTATTGTTAAATCCCATTGCATCGCATAGAAATTTATTAAAATTAATACTACAAATATCCATGGGTTATCTATTATTTCTATGATATTATCTGGATATTCTGCTGATGGTCTCAAACCTAATATTATTAAATAAGCTATTAGAAACCCCGATATAATCCCTTTTAGTATAGTGTAAAAAATATCATCGAATTCAAAGTCATTCATATTCATCCTTTACAATTATATTATATAAATATTTTTTTTGCGTTTTTCTTTCCTTTTTGTATAATAGAGAATATCTTAAATAAAGAGAATGCAGTATTCGACATTACAAGAAGCATATAATTTAGATGGTTTTGATAAAATGAAGAAAAAGAAAAAGGATAGATCATCAGATGTTCAAGAAAGTAATTTAAATAAGGGTCCTTCAAATATTGAAATGAGTAAATTATCTGCATCTAGTGAAAAAATACATGATTATGAAGAATATATTAAAAATGCAAGTAAAAATTGTGCTCCCTTACAATCACCGATATATACAATTCCTCCATCAGGTAATTGTAAAAAAGAATTCAATGATGCCATGAAAGTTTATACAGAAGAGAATTTTAATTCACCAAAAGATATTGATATGTCTAATATGGCTTCAAATAACAATATTATGCCTTATTATGACGAAGATTTAGAACAATATTTTGATATTAACAATTTAAACGACGAGGTTAAATATAATCCTAATAATAAATTAGCTAATTATATGCCAAATAATAATAGCGTATCTTATACAAATAATAATACAAATGAATATACGAGTACAGTTTTAAAAAATGGCAATAATTTATTAAATTCTTCTGATTTTAATCTTAGCCCTGAAGAAAGAAAAAAAGCGTCAGATGCACTCCAATATTTAAAAGCATTAGAACTAAAAATTGATGGCGATGAAAAAAATGCATTTTTTAATCAAATGAAGTTTTCTAACACAATGGGTTCTGGTGGATATAATGAACCACAAAAAGCTGATAATAAAACAAATATATTAGAAAAAGAAATTGAAGAACTTAAAAAAAGAGAGGTTATATTATCAAAAAGTATTGATGAAAATAAAAAAGCGCAAAATAATATTAATTTAATAATCAATGTTTTTATAATACTATTTATAGGAGGAATAATTATATTATTGTGTGATTATTTAGTTGAATTATCTATTCAAATTGGCATGAAAAAAACTACACATATGTTGGAACCATATATTAATAATAATAAGATGTATTCTATGAATTTACCTCAACCACATCAACAAATGACTCCATTTAATTATAATCATATGCAAAGTCATATCCCTCAACATGTTTCGTAGCAAAATATTTAAACTTTTTTTTTTAAATGATATATAAGATTTATAGTATAATTATCATTTAATAATGACAGTTAATTTATCAGATCTTATTAATAATACTATAATTGTTGGTGAAGAAACAGAAAAAAAATCTATTAACTGGTGGACTCAGCCTGAAAAAAATAAAACACGTGTTATGTTATGCGGGACTTATCCTATTGGTACAAGTAATGGATATTCAAAAGTCGTATATTATATTTCAAAATATTTAGGAGAATATAAAGATATTAATTTAACTATTTACGGTTTTCAAAATGTTGCTAATACAAATGGTAAAGGTCTACGTGATAATATTCCCAAAAATGTCAAGATACATGATGCAATGGCAACAGAAAATCCTAAACGAAGTGGATTTGGGGAAAAAGAAATTGGTGATTATATCAAAAAAAATCCACAAGATATAATCATAATATTCAACGACAATATGATTACGACAGCATTAACAAATACTATTATAAATGAATGTAATAGTGAAAGAAAAAACTTTAAACTTGTTTCATACATGGACCAAGTATACCCTTACCAAAAAAAAGCATATATTGAATTATTAAATAAACATTTTGATGCTATAATTGCTTTTACACCTTATTGGCAGGATATTGCTAGAAAATTGGGAATTAAAAATGACTTACCTATTTATAATTTTCCTCATGGATTTGATACAAAGTCTTATTATCCTATACCAAAAAGTATTGCTAGGACATATTTTAAATATAATGATGATGATTTTATGGTATTAAATTTAAATAGAAATCAACCTAGAAAATGTTGGGATCATACAATAATTGCATGGGTTGAATTTGTTGAAATGCATTATAAAGCTAATGTTGAAAATTGTAAGGATTTTATTACAAATGAATACACGAAAAGACCTGTAAAACTTATAGTAGGAACATCAATAGATGCTTATTGGAATTTATGGGATGTCTTGGAAAATGAAGTCAAATTTAGAAATGTACCACTTGAATATGTAAAAACAACTATTGTAGAAGTACAAACACCACAACAACTATCTGATAGAGAAATAAATATATTATATAATTCTTGCGACGTTGGTTGTAATAATTGTAATGGAGGGGGGTATGAATTAACTGTATTTGAGTGTTTGGGTCTCGGAAAACCACAAGTATCATCTTATGTCGGCGGCATTAGAGAATATTTATCAAAAGATAATTCTATACCAGTAGAACCTAAATTTTATTATTATTTAGACAATAAATCTAATGGTATTGGTGGCAAGGCTGAATTAACTGATCCACATGATTTTGCAAATGGTTTTTGGAAATATCTTAGTGATCCAAAATTAGCAAAAAAACATGGAGAAAATGGTAGAGAAAATATCCTTAAAAATTATAGATGGGAAACTCTTGTTGATTACTTTTATAATAAAGTACTATCAAAAATTATTAAAAATTGATATAAGATATTTATAATTATAATTATAAAATGGCTTTATTTATTGATACTGAAACGATTGGACTACCTATTACTAAAAATTTAAACTTAAAATGGGGTGAATATCCATATTATACGCTTCTCAATCGTTATGATTCAGCACGTATAGTCCAAATATCATATATGATAACAGATAATAATTTTAATGAAAAGGAAATGCACGATTATATAATTAAAAAAGAGAATTTTGATATTGCCAATTCACAGTTTCACGGAATTACCAATGAAATATCAATTGATAAGGGCATTGATTTTGATAAAGTTTTTGATATATTTTATGAAAATCTAAAATCTGTAACACATATTGTTGCACATAATATAGCTTTTGATATTAATGTGATTAAATCAGAATTATATAGACGTGATAAAACATATATTATTGAAGAAATTGAAAAAAAAAAACTATTATGTACAATGAAACATTGTAAGGGTATTCTAAAAATTATTAATCAATATGGTAGACATAAAAACCCTTCTTTAAAAGAAATATATAAATTTGCTTTTGATAAGGAATTAGAAAATGCACACAATTCTAAATATGATGTAATAAATATGCATTCTGTGATAAAAAAAATGTATGATGATAAAATTCTCAACTATTCACTATAAATTTATATTTAAGTTGTCTTTTAATGGTTTTTTTATATTATCATCTGTAAATTTATTTACTGGTTTTGCTATATTAGTATCTGCAAATCCACGTATATCATCTAATATTTTACCTAATTCTTTCAGTAAATCAAGCTCTTCTGTATTACCAGACATTTCTATATAATTATTATATATTAAAAATATGGATTATCTATGTTAATTATGTGGGTTTTTATTCTACATTGACACATCATTGTATACTGTTGTATATCTTCTAAAATTTTACTTAACTTTTTTAATAAATATAATTCTTTGATAATATATTTTATACACTACACCTTTTTTCTTTTTCGTTTAATTCTTTTATCTCTTTTAATTCATTCAAATCTTTTATATCTTTGAAAATATTATAATCAATTATATCTTTTATATTTTTATTATTTTTATTATTTGCTATTTTTGTTATTCTTTCTAATATTTGTTTTTTCTTTTCTACTTCCTCTTCTGTATCTATACCGTCATTATCATCATTATCTACATATGATGTTAATGTTTTTATGTAATTATTATACATTATGTCTTTTATGTATGTATCAACATATTCTCTGTAATATCTAATTTCGTTTTTATCAGTAATATACTTTAATAATTCGTTATTTTGTATATCTTCTTCTAATTTATTGAGATTATCACTGAAATATTTAAGTATTTCTTTTGTAATACAATTATGTTTTCTACATTGAACCAATAAGTTATTATCCTTATTTTTTGGCAATGAATATGTTGATAATTGAAACTTAATTACTTCAAATTTCTTTTGATATTGCAATAATAATGATAAACGACTACTAATTATTTCCAATTTATTTTGATAGTCATTGAACTTTATATAACCTGTTATTATTGTTATCAATATCCCAATAAACATCGTAGATATGCTTATTGCATACGTTAAAGCCTTTATCTTTTTGCTTTCAGTATTTTCTATTATCAATCTTACTGCTTCTATAAACGTGATTGTTGAAGAAAATATCAAAATAAAAATAGATGACCACCAATATTGATTATTTATACTATGATATGACCTACGTGCAATTATTATATTTTTAGTTTGCTCATCTAGACATTTCATTAATCTATTATCCAATATCTTTTTAGAATTTTTAAGAGACTCTAATTCATCTTTTTTTATAATATCAACTTCTTTTTTTAATAAATTTAACGACTCTTCTTCTTTTTCTTTTTTTGCAATAATTTCATGCATTTTAGACATGGCGCCTATCACTTTATCTTCAAGGTTTTTAACTACTATATTAGGTGGATGTTCGTGATTGGTATTTACAACTTCATTTTTATTTTCTTCCACATCGCTATTATATATTATATCCATTGTATCCGAATGAATTTCTATAATTTGATCCATTATATATATATTTATATTTTTATTAATTATTTAATCAGACGATATAATATTATCAGTATATATAGCTGTTATTGTAAATTTATTTTTATCATAATCCAATGTATTGTTAATTACTATATTATTATTATTTTTCTTTAAAAAAATCTTTTTAACTGTTGACTCATTAATATATTCTTCAATTGTAATATTGTATTTATTATTATAATTTATTATCGACAAAGTATTATATATTCCATCAAATGCTGCTACTAATGCTCTCGGTGTGGTGCATTCAAAATTCATCATTTTAATATAATCATTATCTTTATTAATAATAATATCTTTTAGTTCATCGTAGAGAGAGTTTAATTTCATTATTATATTTATTTATAATATTAATATATATCATTTTTTTTGTTTAATACATCTCCCGCTAGCAAAATTACATATCTTACTTTCTAATGCACAATCCTTTTTACAAGGTTTTATATTTTGTCCATTTATTATAGGTTTTTTTTTAGGAGGGTTAACACATCTTCTTGAACTTATTTTGCATATCTTATTTATAGATGTACAATCTTGTTTACAAGGTCTCGTACCTATTTTTTCAAGTGGTACTTTTTTCACAATTACATTTTTTTCTTTTTGGGGTTTAACACATCTTCCACTTGAAAAATTACATATTTTACCATCCTTTACACAATCATTCTTACATGTTTTTTTTCCTAAGCTAGCACCATCTTTTGATTTCTTTGAATTAGATAATGTAAATCTTCTCGCGGGTTGCACTATTAAAGGTGACCTAACAAGACCATTTGATAATTTGTATGAAGAACTAGGTGAGAAAGAGGATAAGATTATAGCTCTAGAAAACGATATACAGCTACTGAAAGATAGTAAGAAAGCTTTTATGAAATCTACTCTTATGGTCGCTATTAGGGACGAAGACGAGACTTGTGAATTCATAGATGGTGGACATGAAACACTCCCTATTGATAGGCGAGAATGGTTGGAAATTTTACTTGATATGAATGAAAATGATTGGAATGATGACGGTTGTAGTGAACTCTACTTTGATGGAAACGTTATTATGTTTAGACAGAAAATATGTAGAGAATGTGACTGCAGTTGTGACTTACTATTAAGCCCTCTCGCGGATGGTTCTTATTATATCTGTAAAGAATGTAAGTGTTGTAATCCTAAATGTTATAGGATTCTCAATCGTGGAGGAAACAATCCCCAGCCACTATGGACTGAAGGAAAATGTTGTAATGATTGTAATGATCTTGTGATTATGGAAAGAATGAAACAGCGTTAATCGTCTTAATTATTAGACATTAGAATATAGACTATTTTGAGGATTACCTCCGACTTTATTATTAAAGTCGGAGGTCGTCTTCACCGAAAAATCATAAGTAAATTTGATCTTGATATTTACTTCTAATATATATCAAGACAATATGAATCCAGCCGAATGTCCACATACCCTCTACGACCTAGAATCGTGTAAGGATATATCTATGGATAAAGTCCTAAGGGATTATAGTAATTTGTGTGATTTCCCAGCAACGACTAATCCAAGGAAATTTGCTGGTAATCCTACTTTGTATTATTATCAACATAGAGTTTCACTAAATTGTTATCGTGAGGGAGGTATGACTCTAAAGACTATATTTGATTCTAATGAAGAAATACAAAAGTTATGGAACGAAACCATAAAAAGAAATAGGCGTGATAAAGATCCTCTATGTAGTGCTACAGATATGTTTGAGTGTTATAGAATTAATAGAGGTTCTATTGTATTCTTTAAAGCAAGCACGGCTAAATATCTATATAAAAGATTTAATGCTACAAGTGTATTAGATCCTACGGCTGGTTGGGGAGGTCGTATGCTTGGTGCTATGTCTTTGGGTATTAAATATACTGGTATAGATACTAACATAAACCTTAAAGAAGGTTATGATAGAATGTTAAGTGAATTACCCTGTAATAACAGAGAAGATTATAAAATGATATGGGATAGTTGTCTAAATGTAGATTACTCAAAAATAGATTATGATTTTGTATTAACATCTCCTCCATATGTTAATTTAGAATTATACGAAGGCATGACTCCATTTCAGAGTAATGAAATATTTTATAATGAATTTCTAATTCCTATGATGAATAGGGTTTATGAAGGATTATCACCAGGAGGATTTATGTGTATTAATATTTCACCTAAAATGTTTAGAGCGTTAAACTATCCAGCACCTGACTTTCAGGTTGACTTGAGACAACAATTAGGTAAACAATTTAAGTCAAAGTCTCAAGACAGTATCTATGTTTGGGAGAAACCAGCTGAATAGATATTAATCGTCTTCATAATCAGACGGTTCATTAGGATCATAATCACTATCACTATCACTTTCATTTTCACTATCAGATTTATTTTTTTTAATATAATGGATTTTTAATCTTTCATATAGATCCATACAGAAAGCATATAATTCTTCTTCAGTAAAGTCACATGATTCGTAAATATTTTCACACATAAACTTAGTAAAGTCATTTGATAATTGTTCTTCACACATTTATATCTATAATTTTTTTATTTTAAATATATAAACGCAAAGTCTTAAATTGTAGGACAAAAAAGTCTCATCTTCGAACCTAAAAAATAATCCATTTCAAATAAAAATAAATTGAAATGAAATCAAAATGAAATTAAAGTAGTTTAGATATTCAAGTTTTTTGTCCTATAATTTAAGACTACGAGAAATCCGTAGAAAACTTGCCGTCAGTCAGCGTGGCCGATTTTACCATTTCGAGCCAAGAGCGATGAGTATAAGTCCCAGCATTTACAGCCGAATAAACCAACTCAAGTTCTAGACCTTTAGAATTTACACGTTCATTTCTATTTAATCTATAGCAAATATGATGAAACTTACCATCTAGACCATTAACAGATGAAGATTGTGAATACTCCATATAGGTTATTTTAGCGGATAGAGATCCACCCTGTCTATTAAATTCTTGACGAAGAATATGTGGGACATTTTGTTCAGCTTGGACTACATCATGGAAATGGACAGCTGGATTGGATCTATCAATAGGATATAATCTATTATCATTATAAACTAAATTAGTTGTAAATAGACCATTGTTACCATTGGTTACAGCTGGAGCTTCAGCATGATACGAACTTAAGATAGATTGATCAGGGGTCGCAGAATCTAATTCTAGACTTGTAACTACTTTATTAATTAATCGTCCAGCACCACCGATTTCTAATACATTTCTAGTTATAAGTTGAGCCTGAGTTAACGTCCTTTTATTAAGACGATAATCATTGTAAGTCCAATTCATTACTTTGTTCTGTTCACGATAGTCAGACATCATTTCACCGTCGTAGTAAATATAGTCTGCAATAAATTTAGTTTGAGTAGTATCAATTACAAAATCTGTTCCACTACCAGTCGGGGCTGTTACTACACATCTTTGACGGCTACTGGACGGTTGGAAATGAAGTTCTATAGATACTTGTTGATCAATCATATATAGAGGGAGCTGATTAAATCTAAGGAAGGGAAATAGGTCAGCAACAGAAATGGAGAATACTGGGGCATTACCAGTAGTAATTTCAGGTTGAGCAACTAAATTAGCATCTATACCATTAGCATCTACTTTATATTCTAATCCAGTTTTAAGACACATAGAAGAGCCATTTACACCGCTTTGACCACTAGCATCATCTTTTAAAAATACATCATGAGCAATAATTCTAGAAGTTAAATATGTTTCACGTTCTAAATTAATATCATTATCAATAAACATAGATTTATAACTCATCCACGCATTAAAATCGTCGATTTCTGCAACGATTGTAGTCCCAATTCGAAGAGCACATCGTCGAATTAGACTGTGGACTCCTACTCCTGCGGGAAATGTAGCATTACCATTACCTGATACTCCTAAAGTAATTTTAGAAAAACTATGAAGGAAGCCTTTATTTTCTAAAACAAATCTACAAAAGTCCGCAGTGTTCACTACGGGGTCGAGCACCGATGTGTCTACATCCATAGCCATATCCACTGGGGTCGCACCAATACGCATAAGATCAGGAATACGAGATTTAACATCACTAACTTGGGAACTATCCATTATATATATAACTATATATATATATTTGGAATGAAAAAAATTTAAAATATTAACAATTGTTTATTTTATAAATGTCTTAAATTGTAGGACAAAAAAGTATCATCTTTGAACCTAAAAATAATCCATTTGAAATAAAAAATAAATTGAAATGAAATCAAAATGAAATTAAAAGTAGTTTAGATATTCAAGTTTTTTGTCCTATAATTTAAGACTTATTGGATTACTTGTAATCCGTTTGCATTATAAACTAATGTCTGCTTCGACCTTACAAATAAGAAAGCCGAATGAGGATTATCTTTAGTCAGACCACATTCCATCTGAAGACCGAAATTTTCAGTGCGGAAATCGATACCTTGTCCAGAAATTTCGTCTAGCGAACATCCAACACCAAACATCTGTCCAGCGTCTACAAAATCAGTCTGGTTTGTAAACCCAACTCGGTTGTTGGTCAACGGACTAATCTGAGTAGATTTATTTTTCATAAATGGAACAAAAGCGTTCATATAATTTCTTACTAAATTAGGGTCTGAAATAGTAGACAACGAATCATCACGAGCATTCGTATCAAGATTATACATTAACGGTAGACGAGAACCTCCCTTTAAGAAAATCACTTGTTTTACTTCAGCAATATCACCTGAGGCTAAATCATTAATCAATGGAGTAGTTTGGAAACCATCATAACTATAATTGTTTAGATAAGTAGACGGAATAAAATTCATAAATACTCCTAATACTCTACTCAAACCTAATCTAAAATTAATAATAGCATTAGAACTAGCAACAGTCGTATAATAACTAGAAATAGCATTATACTCCATAGTCCCACTAGACTGGGTCATGAGACGACTTAATTCATCTACACTTGGGGTCATTACTTCACAAATTAGATTTACATCAGTTAATTGATAGAAAGCAGTATTTACTCCACCACTAAAAAACTGACTATCGGGAGTTAGGTGGATAGAAATCTCGAGACCCCCAGTTCCCCAACCTTTTCCTGATAGTCCAATAGGCTGTTTAGAATTTAGGAATCCAGTCGGTAGGTTAAGACAGAAACTATTACCACGGAACTGACGACCAGCATCTACTGATCCATTAACATTATTTACAAATTGTAAACGATTACATAATGGATTCGGAATCATATTAGATGTAACAGACATATGCCCACCAGCTTCCTGTTTACTAGAAATGGCTGGTAAATAAGACGAAAGAAATCTACCATAATGACGGACATGTTCTATAACATTTTTATTTTGTTGAGAAGAAATTACTACTTGATCTAGAATACCATATGCTGATAGTTTAGGGCTTACATTGATTTTATCAGCTGCAACTGGAATACTTCCGAAATCACCGACAGAAGTTTTATAACACGCAATATTACCTGTTAAACGAACTGAACTACCTATAAGAAACCGTTCCTGTTCTCCAAGAACGAAATTGATCACAGGATTTCCATCACGATAACTGATACGTCCTGTGGACGTCTGATTACTTGGTTGTATTTGTAAATAACTATTAGATCCAGCAAGACTCATATTATATATATATTAATTATATAAAAAAATTTGATTTATTTTTTTATTTAAATTAAATTTTAATGAAATACAAAATCTACCGAATAGTAGATAATACGAATGGAAATGTATATTATGGGATTACAAAACAGAAATATGTGTGTGAAAGAATATCTACACATAGACTTCATTATAAAAATAATATAGGTTATTGTTCATCAAGAATTATATTAGAAAATAATGATTGGTTTTATGAACTTGTAGAAGAAACTGATGATCCAGAAAGAGAGAAATATTATATCAGGAATTCCCCTAATTGTATTAATCAACATTTAAAAAAAGATTTTGATATGAAAGAATGGCGTCTTAAAAATAAGACGAAATTAGATCAAGATATGAAACAATACTATATTGATAATAAGACCAAACTAAATAAAAAAGGTAGAGAATATCATCAAAAGAATAAGGAACACTATAATAAAATAAGAAGAGAACATGCTCAAAAGAATAAGGAAAATGATAAAAAAACACGAGATTGGAAAAGCAGTTGGGGTGGTGATAAGAGAAGTAATAATAATTTACTATGTATTGATTTAGATATATTTGATTAGACAATAACTTGGACAGAGTTTCCATCAAGCTCAATACGTCTAATATGATAGACGAAGGACAACCACAGCTTGTTTCGAGTTGGTGCAGTCGCCTCATTGTAATTGATCTGTAAAGAAAAATCCTTGCCTCTTGCATCATATACTCCGTCCCCGAGAGCGAGTGCACGGCCGATTACAAAGTTCTCATTAAATTTAGCCATACTATGACCCGTAATTCCCGCCATACTGAGACTTTTATCTAGCTCAATTAGAGCTTGTGCATCAATAGAAGTAGTAGAAGAAGTTTTATTTAACGGCACTCTTCGAGAGGGTTGCAATTTTCCGTCATATAGCCATTGATAATCTGTTACATGGTCGGATATGCCGACAAGATTAGGACGATTAGACCGTAAATAATAATCAGGATTAGCGAAATTTTCAGTTCTTATTTTGTATGTATCTGAAGCGTTAATTACTTGCTGTTGAGTATAAATTGTAGCATCAGTAGGAACACATAGAATTGATTTACATCTCATATTGTTTAATGGTAAACGAATATTAGCAACTCTATCAGAAGCTAGTTGAGAATATTTATAAGTGGTTGTAGAAAGAAAATCATACTGAATTTTACCTCCTTCTTTCATCTTTTTCATCATTGCTGATTCATACTGAGCTCCAGCATTTACTTCTTGGACAATTAAATTTACATCAGAAACAGCGTATGAACAATCATAATTCGTAGCATCAGCAACAGATCTACTATAGAAGAATATAGTTTGTGGAGCAGTATCAGCAAAAGTTCCCATACCAGCACCAGTTATTTCTACAGAAGCATTTAGAGTAACAACCAAATAGTCCCCTGATTTAGTAATAGACGAAATTTCAGGGACACCTGAAGCGTTTTTAAATACAATCTCACGTAATTCATCTTTACCAGCACCAGCACCATACTCTACAGCACCAAGTTTTTCACCGACTACAAATGGACACTGCGATACATCTGTATGTTGAGAGTTGTTCTGTTGTAATATAATTTGATTAAATGAACCATTAGTTGGAACAGAAGCACCAGCAATTGTAGTCCCTCTGAATTGAGGATTACATACTAAACGTCTTTTTTCCATAACAGTATCTAGCTGTCTAAAGGCATTTCGGGAATCTTCGAGAAGAATCGTTATGGTGATCCCCCCTAGAAGCATATTTGGGAATATGGCCGAATTCGACATAATTCCTGTATGTAACGGCATACAGACCTTAGCTGTAACGAAATCAGAAGCACTTAATGAAGCATTACTTTCTCCAGCGACAGTCTGAACTGGAAGACGAGAATAAGGATTATTAAGACAGTTATTAGCATGAGTTTTAGTCCCACCTTGATCTCCACGAGAAGCACTATCATAGACAGTAGAACCCTCAGTCAAGGCTCGTTTATTACGAAGACTTTGATTAGTATGATAATCATATTTTACTGCTACCATAGAATTATAATTATCAATTTCCTCAAGTAACACGCCATTATTATCATGAATTCGAACAGATCTGCATAAACTCTGAAATCCTGTCTCTGCGTCTAGCTGAAGACGAGTAGGAGAAGGTAAGGTGCTAGAACCACTTGGAGTTGCTTTATAAGTCGGAGGAGTTATCTTTACCGAAGCTTCTAAATATGTAGAAGCGGGATTAAAAAATTTAAGACTAGGATCAATACGAATTCTGATCTCTTGACCAGCAATGAAATTTGTTCCGTTCTCGGAAGGGATACGGACTGACTTTTGTTCTACTGGAACTTTATCTGATGCGACCCAATAACTAGACATTATTTATATTAATAATCTATAAAAAAAAATAAAAAAAATATTTTTTAATCACTTTTAACTTTTGATTCATGATATTCTATTTCTGCTATATTTTCGTAATATTCTTCCAAACCTCTTCGTTCTGACCTTTCATAACAAAATCCTAAATTTAAATAAAATACTATAAATGATTTAATTATTTCTGAATGACTATTATATAAGTCAAATTCATTATCTGTTAATTTATGCATTTATATATATATATTATAGTTTTTAATTACTTTTAACAACCGCACCCGAAGATTGAATATCCTGTAATGACTGTAATTGGGGTTTGGGTAATTGTGAACCTTGTAGAGATGATAGATTTTGTGTGGCTGATTTCTTTTCTTCATCCTCGCCTACTAATTCTGATGCCCCACCTGCTAATCCAGCTAAACCTCCTAATAGATTTAAAGCTACTCCCACTGGAGCTCCGACTCCAGTTAAATCTAATGCTGTTCCTACTCCTTCTAATGCTCCACTTCCGATACTTGCTATATTACTAATTCTCTCTGCTGTATTATTACCTTCTATTTTACTACTTTCTAAATCATTATAAGTATCTAATAATCCAATACCGACTGATAAACCAGTCGAACCAATACCTAATTTACCAATAGATTTAGCTTTACTACCTATATCTTCTCCTACAGATACGCCCGCTTTTAAATATGATGATACATCATCTGCTACTGAAGTCCCTGCTCTTACTGAATTTTGTTCTCTAAACCAAGCAGAAGCTCCATCAGCACCTTTAGTTTTTAATATATCAGCATCTGATTTAAATAATGATTGTGCACCTGATACAAATGGTGGACTATCTTTTGTTGCTACAACACTATGTATCATTCCTGATACTGCTTCAGATAAATTATTTAATGCTCCTACACCATATTTATCTCCAGCATCTACTATTTCACCGAATGCTTTCTGACTATTACCTATTGATTTTCCTAAAGCTTGTATATCTTTACCTTTACTGGCTACTTGTCCTAATATTGTTTCACCAACGGTTTTAGTCTCATTACCTGTAGTATCCAGTTGTCCCAATTTAGTGGTGGCTGATTGTATTTTATTTCGTCTTGATGATAAGACGTTTTCTGTTTTCTGTCTGTTCATTTCGAGTATTTTCTTATTAGCCATATTACCTTGAGATAATTCTGAATTAAACCCATATGATTCCATTTATACTTATATAATATATTAATTTAATTTAAATCTATTTTTATAGTCTGAAATAGAAGACCTTAATGTAGGTAGATTCCAAAGAACGTATCTACTTAATGATCCAGCGGTCATGTAACTATTCCAATTCTCATTCTTCTTATGTCTGTCTAGATATAATTTCTTTCTTTCAGGATCTTTATTTTTAGTATAATCACTCATACCAGCTGAACCAAAATGTGTTGTCTTTACTTTCTTTCCGTCTTTAGTAAATACAGCCATATATTTCTTTTTACTATTTGTTGATTTACTTATTTTGACTTCCATGTGCGGTTATAATATAATAATAAAATATATTATTATAATAAATGGTTAAAATTCATTCTACATATGATAAAAAAACTTTAGTGAATATTATCAAACAATTAAATATTGATATTGACGTCTCAAATACAAGACATAATATTTGTAGAGAATTAACTCAATTTCTTAATGAATATAATCTACATTATTTAACTCTAGAAAATAAAGCTATAAAATTAACTGTTTCTCAAAAACAATTGATTGTTATTATAGCTAAACAAGTTTCTGCATATGCTCTGTCTGTAAATAAAGACGAAATATTTTCTACTAAACTTGAGTTCTTTTCGAAAGTCGAAAGTATAATACCTTATGGTGATATACCATCTATTCGTAAAGCTATATGGAGAACTAATTTCTATTTTGGGACTAATTATAAGGTTGATATGAGTCCACAACAAAAAACTATTTTAGACAGACAAGCTGTTATAAAAAAATATAAGAATAATTATGGTCTTATTATTAAGAAAGGTAAATATTTAATAGACTTTACATAGATTAATATTTTACATCTTCATAACTTTTATAAACATTTTTAACATAGATAACAAGTGGGACTTCTCTACACCCATCACAATCCCATTCTATTTTAAATCTTTTAGGAGTTATTTTTATAATTTTAACATATTCAGGATTCCAATCGTTAGGACAACACTCACTACCACTACCAATTGATTTAGGGCTAATATAAACCATATCACCAACTTTAAAATCCATATTATTAACTTATAATATTTACAATATAAAGATCAAATTTATTGAGGCTTATAATTCCATATTTCTGAATAATATATCAGAAAGTTCTGGATGTTTTCCATAGAATTGATCAACACAATTACTACCACTACCTTCTATAAAATCAAACCAAAAACTGAATACGAAACATGAATAATCCATATTAGTTCTACATAGAGGACATTTCATTTCCATATACATTTGATTATTAACTGTCTCGTAATCGTTATAGCAAGTAGAACATACTAAACTGTCTTTACACGTAATACATTTCATAGTTCCATGTCCTTGGACTTTTTCATAACATATACAACAATCCATATTATTTAACTTATGATATTTACAAATATCAAGATCAAATTTATTGGGGCTTATGACTTTTAACATATACCATATTATGAACCCCTAAACTATGTTTCATTTTATCTGCTAATTCTTTTGCTTTCACATTCTTTTCTGCTGATAAATCTGATGCTATCATTTTTCTTATCATCGTCGTCGATACTTTCGGACTTCCTTCAATCCATTTCTGTGATGCTCTTGTTAATATTTTAGTTAAATTATTTTTACTTAATTGACCACCATCAGAATTCATAAATAAATAGTTACCAACTTTACCGACTAAAATTCTAGACGTTACTAAATCATTAATTTCATTTGTAAATTCTGAAGATAATTTCTCTGTATATGTTCCATAAGTCCCATTTGTTTTATATTCATTTACAACTAAATGTAATTTCTTACCTCTTACAGCCCAATTCTTAGTTTTATCAGATCTATTTAACATATTAAAATCTTCTTTTGTTGTGAATGTAAATTGTGCTAATTCATTTCTAGCTGGTAATACTAAATATAGTTTTAAAATTATTAATAATTGTTTCTGTTCTAATGTCTTATTTTCTAGACCTTCTATATCACTTATCATTTTCATATATTTATCTATTGTAATAAAATTAGGTTCTTGTTTCTTAGATATTACTCCTGATTCCATTTCTTCATTATATTTCTTATTTAGTTGATCTCTTAAAGCTGTATATCTATTTGTTATATCATTCTGTATACCTAATGCTTTTAATACTATTACTATTACATTATAATATGTTTTTAGTGTATTAGGAGCGAGATTTGTATTATTAAATATTTTTACATTCTTATCAACGTCTGATAACCAAGACAAATTTGTAAAGGTTAATTGTCTATCTTCTGATAATACATCTCTTACCTTATTAAATGTAGATGTATAGTTTTTGATAGTTGATTCAGCTAATGGTTTTTTAACCAATCTATTCCCATCAACGTCTAGTTTATCAGTCCCATCAATATTCTTATAGTAACGTGATTGAGATTTAATAGCTTCTACAATTTTATCCATTCTTGATATATAATGTATTTTATTTCTAAATCAAATTTATTTAATTTATGATATAACCGTAGGTTATCTGAGAAATACCGAAGGTATTTCTGACGGACTAATTATTTAATATCTCTATAATCTTTTCTGAAATCTATTACACATGGAAATGATTTATAACATTTAGAACCCAGTATAACAAACCTATTCCTATCTATTCCTACATAACAATTTTTTACTATATTCTCTTTTCCACACATACAAACTCCTGTCCAAGGTATAAATTTATTTTTAAGATATAATCTATTTATTTTACATAACGGCCAATAATCTCCACCTAAAACTCTAAACTTATTATCTATTTCAGAATAAGTAAATCCTTCAGCATGTATACTATCCCTTAATTGAGACCATATATGTTTTTTGTTATTATCCATATTTTATAAAAGAAAATTATCAAGATCAAATTTAATTTATTGTAAAAGGAATCTTGCTGGAAATGAATTATTTTCTGTAACAATCATAGTATTATAATCTAAAAATATATCTCTCAATCGGATATCATATTCACTTTTTAAACCAGTTGATTTTGATGTTATATAAATACGAATTTGTGAAGTTTCTATAATATCACGGTGAATAGGATAATCAACAATAAAATCACCATATTTTGATTTAATAGTTACTTTCATTATAATAATATAAAAGAAATAATATTTAAATCTAAACGAACTAATAACAAACAGTGTATGGATCACCATCCTTCTTCATTTTAGTAGCACACTTCATCTTTTTTGATTTATTCATGGGACGAGGTTTATTTTTTTTCTTTGGTGGAATACCTTCACTTATCTTACGTGGGGTTTTCGGTGGGGTTTTCGCACGGACAACACCGCCTTTAGATTGAGCTTCGAGTTTTAGTGGACGTGGTGTTCCAGGCATCGTCTTCTTTTTAAGTTCTATGAGTTTAGCAGGTGGCTTCGCCTCTTCAGGCTTCTCACCAACAATACCGTATACAGTAGCAAGGTCTTTACGCATTACCTTACCGTTTATTAATACTTTTAATGAAGTATTTTTCTCATTCATATCTTCTTCTATTACGGCCTCTACATTCTTACCACGTAGATTAATCAAGACCTTTTCACCCTTTTTAAATTTAGATCCATCACGTTTTTTTAGATCCATTGCATATTTTTTTCGTTCTTCAGGAGATTGCTGACTGAATGGTTTTTTTCTGTAACTTTCGATAGTCATTATATTAAGACGTTATATTTATTTTACAATTTATTATTTTTTATCATTTAATATTTGGTCTAAAATATTAAACCTATTTGGATTTAGATTTTTTGTTATTTTATAAATAATACTAGATGAACTATCAATATTGGCTAATGATTGATCAGGATTATGAATAGATGTTGTAATACTTGTTATAGTTTTAGGTTTAGTAAATGTAAATGAAATAGAACTATCTAAACCTACAAAATAGTCTCCATAATCATTTGATTTCGGGATTGTAGCAATTACTGGAAATAATTGACCTGAATCAGCTCCACCGATATATTGTGAATCGTCTAGAATATCAGACCTTACACAGAAATATGGATTCTTTAATTTTCTCGGTAATCTTGGTGCTTCTAATTTTACTGATTCTGCTGGTTTTGTTATTGCTACAAATTGCTCTAACCGAACACCAAACCTAAAATATTGATTATTTAATCCTGCGTCATTAATTACGTTAAACGCCATTGTTGATGGTAATTGTAAATTATATAT
>ENA-ORXF01000942-ORXF01000942.1-marine-metagenome-genome-assembly--contig:-NODE-942-length-19754-cov-3.617218_pt1 | contig 19754 bp, 17 predicted proteins | sample MGYA00237864_ERZ511476 | MGnify/ENA primary metagenome ERZ511476 (study PRJEB26306, sample SAMN06343908) | marine metagenome | isolation source: coastal waters | place: Atlantic Ocean: West Antarctic...
AAAAAGAAAACAAAGTGCGTTAAAAAAGTATAACGAGTTAAACGCTCCTCCTCAAACAGATTCTAGACAAATACTTAAATTATCAGCTCAATTATGAGCTGGAATACAAACTTAGATTTTTCATCCACTTTTATTAGATTTAATGTCTAGTATGTTAGAAACAATTTCATATAAATACTTTCCATTATTAAAGAAGACATCTTCTCTTGTGAACCCCGGTCTAAATATCTTGTTTGATAAAATATTATCTAATAATTCAACTTTATTTCTCGCTATAAATAGCCCCTCCAATAAAATTATATTTAAGTATGAATTCTGAGTATATTTATCATAATCAAAAAAAGGAAAAAACTTTATATTATTATTTATGCATTCAATCATCGCCGAGCCAGGGTGTCCAATAACAATGGTATCACTATTACAATATTTCATTAAGCTGCCATAGCCAATTCTTTTATCATGGCTAGATGGATACATCAGTACTTGGAATTCGTCTCTATATTTAATTAAATATTCTTCATTTTTTAAATTAATTTTTTTAATAACATACTCAATATCTTTGATCGTTTTTCTAGTTTCAACTATTAAACTTGATGAAGAAAAATGCTGCATTTCAGGAGCGAGAATAATATACTTATAATATTTATCCAAACCAACTTGCCTTAAATTGAATTTTTTTAGCACCATCATAAGTTGGCTCAAAATTATTAATTATTCCTTGATAGGAGCAATAATTATCTAGTTTAGGATTAAAAATTGAAGGCATTCCATGCGAAATAACCATAGAATCTTTATTTGAAATTTTTGCTGCAGCAATCAAACTTAAAAAAAGCTCATTAGATGATGCAGATGATATTACCAACTTAATATTATGTTTTTCAATAAATTCAGCTAGTAAAAAAATCCTTCTAAACATAGGTAGTAAATTAATAAAGACCTTTTCATTTAATAACTCAATAATTAAATCAGATGGAATTGCAAGATTCATACTAAGAATATTTTTTTTTACAATATCTTGAATATTAATAATATCTGGCAGATCTTTTTTTGGTTTTTTTCCATAAATATACATAGCATTAAGAGAATTTGGGATTAGATTGAAATCATGTGTTAACTTCCCTGCATTGAGATAAAGAACATCGACACCTCTAAAGAGAGTCCAATAATAAATAGCCCTTCCCTTAATATTTCTTAATACTCTTTTCCAAATCTTTTCAGATTTGTTTGGATTATTAATGAAATAATGGCTTTTACTTAACATAAACCCTTCATCATAATTTTGCCTGTTATGTTCAAGTTTAAAATTTAATTTTCTTCCAATAATATCAATAATAGTAGTAGTGGCATTCACACTAATATTTTCATATTTTTCGTTAAATTTAACTAAGGCTAGATAGTTGATATAAAGTGAAGGAAGAAGCTCATTTTTTAAAAAGCAAACAAAAAAAGGCTGAAGTAGTTCTTCAAATTCTCCTATTCCAGACCAGAGAGTCTCTACGATATTTTCAATTTCTAAGTCATATTGCTTAAGATCTTGACCTTCTAATATAGCATCAATTTCAAACAAAGACTCTTCGTTAATTAAAAAATTCTTCATACGTTACTGATTATGCATCTATTTAACAAAATAAGTACCATTAGAATCAGTTTAGAAATTAGTTAAAAACTTAGTATGTAAAATCATCTTAATGAGTTAAATTTCAGAATCTAAAATTAAATCCCAGCTTGTTTTTGTACCAAGGCTGACACTTTTATTAACTCTTTTACCAAGAAGTTCTTCTTTATATTTTGGTAATATACCATATCCAGGCCTAATGCTTCTAATGTTCTCTTCAGTGATTATTTCTCCAGCCTTTATGTCCTTAACAAAATATAAAGATCGACGAAATTTTATATTACCCTGTTCACTCTTTTTTCTATCGTAATTTATATTACCAAGGGCCTCCCAGGCCGTCTTAGTATCTTTACATAGCTCCTGTAATTCTTTGGCTTCTAACGAAAAAGAGTCATCTGGTCCTCCATCATTTCGATCTAAAGTAACATGTTTTTCAATAATTGAAGCGCCTAAAACTACACTTGCAATAGCTGTAGCATTATCAATTGTATGGTCTGATAGCCCAGTTATATGATTAAATTTCTCCTTCATATTCACAAGTGTCTTTAAATTGTAGTCCTCTGCAGGAGCCGGATATCCGCTTACACAATGAAGTATCGCTAATTCGTTACATCCATTTTCTTCTGCAGTATCAATAGCCTCTTTTATCTCTTCAGTATTAGCCATTCCAGTTGAAATTATCATGGGCTTTCCTGTTTGTGCAACGTATTTAATTAACGGTAAGTCAATTATCTCAAAAGAAGCAATTTTATAAGCTGGAGTATTTAAGTCTTCAAGCAGATCTACAGCAGAGTTATCAAATGGAGAGCTAAAAATAGTTATTCCAATATCTTTTGCATATTTAAAAAGTGGTTCATGCCAATCCCACGGCATATGGGCTAATTCATATAATTCATATAGACTTTTTCCATCCCATAAACCACCTTTACAGATAAACTCTTCACTTTTATGATCAATAGTGATCGTATCAGGCCTATAAGTTTGTATTTTGACAGCGTCAGCACCACAGTTCTTAGCCATATCTATAATTTTATATGCATTATTAATATCTCCATTATGATTAGCAGACATCTCTGCAATTAAATAAGGCTCAAAACTACTCCCAATTTTTCTCCCATCAATTGAAATAAATTTATTCATTAATAACCTCTATTTTTAGCTTAAAGTTTTTTTTATTCTTATAAAAAACACAGGGAAAATTTGAAAAGTCCATGTTTAGAAGGGAAGATGGTCTTTATTTGAATCCGAAACTCGTATCAGATTTAATTGCTCGACTATAGACTTTTGGATATCAATTTCACTATTTTTATGCACCTCATAACACGGCCAACTCATATCTCTATTGAAGCATCAACACGGATAATAATTTTCATCAATTCAGTCGTTTAAACCCATTGTGAGAAATTGGGCCATCCAAAATAGTATTAATATCACGCCCGTTTTCGCACTCTTTAATTTTTTCAAATATTGGATCAAGTAGTGAGAAATAATCATCTACAATTTTTTTGGAGTGATTGATACATGAATAAACTAAATTAGATGCCAAAAATCCATCTTTTAACATTTCTTGAGTAATTATAGTTTTATATGCTTGAGCATTAACTGAGTTAAATGTGTAGCCAGAAAGAGCTGGAATTCCAAAATTATTGATACTCAAATCATATTTTTTGGCTAACATATTCCATTGTTTAGAAATATTTGCACCATTCTTAGTAATTACCTCCCATGTCTTGTCTCTCTCCATAACCTCAAGAGTCTTAAGTGCTGCTGTTGGCCCAATTCTTTCTGTCCAAAAAGTACTACTAATAAATGTACTTTCAGCCGACTGCATAATCTCTTTACTTCCAATACATGCAGAAATCGCGTACCCATTTCCAAGAGCCTTGGCAAAAACTGCCATATCAGGCTCTACATCAAACTTTTTATGAATACCACCAAATGTTTCTCTAAATCCTGTTGTGCACTCATCAAAAATGAGGACAATATTATTCTCACTTGCAAGCTTACGAACTTTTTTCAAAAAATCATCCTTTGGCCCCTCATTTCTTGTTACTTCCATCTTAATAGCTGCTATCTGATCAGGATTGTCGTCAATTAACTGTTGTAATTGTTCAATGTCATTGTAATTGAAGGGCAAAGTTGTGCCCATAAGTCCTCTTGGGACTCCATTTGGACGTAAGCCTGGAAGAAGATGGCCATCTAAATTTTTATCACTATTTAGATTTGTTGATAAGTACCAATCATGCCAACCATGGTAACCACAAATTGCTATCTTATCTCTTCTAGTAGCAGCTCTTGCAATTCTTATTGCAATAGAATTAATTTCACCACCTGAGCGAGCCAATCTACCCATATCAGCCCATGGATGCATTTCAATTAATTTTTCAATTAAATACACCTCTTCTGGACAATTAAATGTTGACATATTTCCATCTCTTATTGACTTTGAAACTGACTCATCAACCTCAGGGTGACTATACCCCAAGATATTTGTCCCTATGCCCATTATTGACATATCAATATATTCTTTTCCATCTAAATCCCAAACTTTACAACCTTTAGCTTTACTATAATATGATGGCCATTTTTCAGGAAGGAACATTTCTGGACGTTTTGAAAGAAGCATAGTCCCACCTGGAATAATTTTTTTTGCTCTTTTATATAACTTTTGGCCAGTTCCAATTAGTGACCCTTCATTGTTTATTATTTTTAAATTAGCTTCAAAAAGTCCTGGCTGGCTTTCTTTCAATTCCAATAGCTGCTGCCAAGTGAAATATATATTAGGAGAAAAATATTCAAATACATTCGTTATAACTATTAAATCTTCTGGCTCATCAACAGTCAATCTAATATCAGAAAGATTTTTATCATGAGAAATATTTGTTACATTAAAAAAATTAGAATTGCGAATAAATGGAGTTACATGCTCTCTATCAAATTCTGAAATAGCTTTATTATTTGCTAAATTCAGTGAGTTGAAAGACATAACTTCGATATCTAAACCATCTGGAAATGTATAAGGTTCACAATTTGATAAATAATCAACACCTGATTGATGAAAGGAATTTATAAATTTATCAACTAAGCATGCGTCTACTATAGGACAATCACCTGTAATTCTAACTATCGTATCAGCTTTAAGGAATTTTGCTGTTTCAAGATACCTACTCAGAACATCTTTAGTACTTCCTCTAGTACAAATATAGCCTAGAGATTCGACAAAATCTTGCAGCTCATCATCTTGAGGCTCAATTGTAGTTGCAACTACAATTGAATCAAGCTCTTTTGACTTAGATAATCGCATTAGTAGTAGTTCAATCATTGGCTTATCAATGATTTTTTTAAGAACTTTTCCAGGAAACCTTGTTGAACCGAGTCTTGCTTGGACAATTGCTAATACACTCATATTAATTGATAATTATTATAAAAAATATTAAAAGTAAATTTTTAGTTATTCTAAAAGCTTATTAATAAGTGTGAATATTATAATAAATTCCACTTAGAAGGATCAATTAAATCTATATCTATATCTTGCACACTAAGGTCTATTGGAAAGTCTCTAGTCGTGGATTTAATATTAGACACAATTTCCTTTAACTGCTTTAAGTTTTCAACACCTAAAATAACTTTTGTAATCCTTGGATCTTGCATAGCAAAAGAAATTGAAGCTTGCATAGCACTCAAACCATTATCTTTTAACCATAATTCTAGCTTATCAAATACACTTAGCCATTTGTCAAATTTACCAGGTCTTTTGTTCTTACTCATTAATAACAAACCTTGCAAAAAAATTGATCGCACATGAATTTCTGTTTGGGCATTAAACAATTCATCAAGCCAGCCCGAAGAAGCTAATCGTCTATCTAGAATACTATAAGGAGATTGAACTATATCGGGAAAAAATAAATGATAATAAGTATCTAGATCTTCTGGCCTGTAAATTGAGTACCCTATTTTATTTACTAATTTATTTTTCTTAAGTAATTGCATTGCAGCCCATAGTTCGTCGCCTTTTGGACCAGATAAATCTTCAGGATTATGCAATAGTAAGCCATAAACTCTGGATAATTTGAGTCTTGATAAAGACTCATTTAATTGACCACTTACCCAAGAATTAACATTTTCACATTTTTCAGGAAGAGTCGGTAATTTAGTAATAATTTCATAATCATTTACACCATAATCTCCTAATTTCGATTCACTTTTGCCATAAGAGATTGCAGTATCAATTGTTTTTATTCCAGCTGATTGAGCATATGTTAAGATTTCTGAAATTTCTAAAGAACTTACTTCTTTAGAACTAGTATTTGCAACCCCATATGGAAGACCAAACTGAACTGAACCTATAGCTATACGACTATTTAACATTTAGTTAAAATAATACTTGATGACCGATAAGGCCCTGGATCAAATAATTCAACTTCAGCGCCTGGGTTGCTGCAGCAATATCACCCATAAGAAATATTAATTGTTTTTGTATATTAATTAGTTGCACTTAAAAAATTAGTTTAAGATCAATTTGTTACATATATTTGCAATACGATCTGGATAAAGCTGCATATCATCGACTATATAGTAACTTAGCGCTTTTCTATCAACAGGTAAATTAGATAATATCATTTGATTAAATATACCATCTAAATTTTCAATATTATGCAGTAATTTAACACTATTTAAATCAGAAAGACGATCAAAATAATCTGAGTTTTCATACATCATTGCTGGGTTTAAAAAACTTTTTTCATCATTATGCGCAAGAGCAAGAACTTTTTTATCCATCAAAGATGCTTCAATTAGCACAGAAGATAAAGGGCAGATTACAAATTCAGAATTATCCAATAAAATTGGATAATAATCTAAGTCAGGTTGAAAATCAGTTCTTCTAGTCCAATCATCTGGCCTACTTTTTTTTGACATTTGGGGGTCAATTGCAATATTTTTTAAATTTTTAGAATTAAGGTAATCCAGCTTATCATAATTTTCTCCCCAAGGATGGGGCCTATATAAAATCTTGCAATTTTTTGGAAGTATTTTTTTATATTTATCTACTAAGCTATTTAACAGTTCCAAGACACTAATTTCATCAAATTGAGGCCAACAACCTGCAAAAAGTATGTAAGGAAAATTAAGAACTTCTTGATACTTTTCTTTTAACTCAAATTTATTGCTCTTATAACTCTGATACACATCAAAGCGAGGAGTGCCAGTTAAAAAAACCCTAGATTCATCAATTTTATGAAATTTTTCAGCATGCTGTTTAGCTTGATTCCCCCAGACCCCAAAATAGTCCGGCTCAATAAGAAACCTTGATTTACTGCATAAATTATCCCAGTTATCCACAAGTAATATTGTTTTAAAGTTCCATTTTTTTTGCAGCGCTAAGACTTCGTGCGCATTTGGATCAAGACCTCCATTTGGGATAAGAACTAGATCTGGTCGCACCCTTTCAATTATTGACTTTAATTCTTTATTTTTAAATAAAAACAAGTTGTAAAGACTAACTAATATATTGGTTAATTTTAATGAATCAATTATTATAATCAAACAAAATTTTAAAAGTCTTACTGGATGAAGAAAAGGACGAATACACTCTAAAAATTTAATAGTAACAAGTTGTAAAAACTTATTCGAAAACCACTCAGCAGCTTTATTTTTTAGTCTGATTGAAGGGTAATAAATTGTTGTATTTCGCAACTTAAAATAAAAATAAAATCCCTTATTTAACTTTCTATTACTAAACATAAGTAACAATGTAAAAAAAGTAAAAAGTGATTTATTAAAACTAGAACATTCAAATTCTCCCACAAAATTTGGATCTTCAACCACATTTTTTTTATTAGTAATATCTTCAGTAGTGCAGGCGATAAATGTATCTTTACCCTTTATCTTTTTAAAAGCATCTGTACCAACATAATTTCGGATATACAAGGGGCTGGTAATAATAATTAACTTTTTCAATACAACTCCTACACATTAATGAACTAATCTTTTTGGAGAAGCTTCTCAGGCTTACCCTCATCAACAATTTTACCTTTTTCAAGTTTGTATATCCAATCACAATTCTCAAGAGTAGATAGTCGATGGGCGATAATTATAATAGTTTTTTGAAGATGCAATTGGTCCACTGTATGCATTATCTGCTTCTCAGTACTATTATCAAGTGAGCTTGAAGCTTCATCTAGAACTAGTACACTTGGATCAGGATAAAGAGCTCGGGCAATACCAATTCTTTGTCTTTGGCCTCCAGATAAGCGCACCCCTCGCTCACCAACATAAGTATCAAGACCATTTGGTAACCCACTTACAAAATCTGATAAATGTGCCGCTTTAATAGCATACTCTATCATTTCCTCATCTATTTCGTCTTCTGCTATTCCAAAAGCAATATTATTACGAAGAGAGCTATCAATGAGGTAGATTGACTGAGGGACATATCCAACTTGGTCCTGCCAAGAGCGGATATTACTATAAATATCCTGGTTATCTATAAAGATACCTCCAAGATCTGGCTTAAGTAATCCTAATAAAATATCAACTAACGTACTTTTTCCAGAGCCACTTGGACCCATAATACCAATAGATTGGCCACGAGCAATTTTTAACGAAATACTGGAAAGTGATGAATCTGCTGTATTTCCATAAGTAAAAGTTACATTTTTAAAAGCTATTTCATTTTTAAAGTTTGTTAAATTTACGGTGTTATATGAAGAAATGAATTTATTTTTTTCAGCCTTATAGTTGAATTCTTCATGGAGAGCATCAAGCACTGGAAGACTATAACGAAATGACTGTATCGCAGCAAGTATTCGAGTTATAGATGGCATTAATCTGAACGATGCAGCAGCAAAAACTCCAAGAATAGCTAATATTGTTGAAACTTCCTTACCTTGAAGAGTCATAATTAAAATCATAAAAGACATTCCTAAAACAGCTAGAACTTCAAACCAGAGCCTTGGAATATCCTGTAGAAAAGCCTGTTTCAATTCAGGCTTGGTACTCAGCAAATTGTGACTTTTAAATTGGTTTAAAAAATACTCTTCTCGACCTAAAAGTAATACATCTTTTACTCCAGCCAAACCTTGCTGCAAATGTTGTATTTTTTTACCATCATGGAATTGTCTTTCCTTGCCCCACTTTTTTATAATTTTTTTTGTAAATGAAAGTATCAATTTTGTAAATATAACAAGCACACTAACAACAATTAAAGTTCCATAAGGCTCAAGAATAAACAAAAGAGTGATAATTCCAAATAATACTAAGGATTCAGTAAATATTATTACAATAGAATTTAAGCATCTACCATTAAAAATTGCCACTTCAGTAGCAACATTTTGTATTAATTGACCTGAGTTTCGGTCTAAATGGAAAGCATAAGGTTTAGATAAATATATTTCAAATAATCGATTACTCAAATTCATTCTTAGAGTAGCTAAATAATTAATTTTGAACCAAGAAAAATACATAAGAAAAGAATTTTTTACTACATAAACCACAACCAGACCAACTGTAAAGGTAACTATTAAAGATTTGTAATTAGTAATATTCAGAAAATCAACGACTCCGGTCAAATAGTTATTAGTATCAAGAATTTTTGGATCAGACATTACTTGAATAACTGGAGCTATTAGACCAATACCTAAAGTTTCCAAAATCATTCCAAAAAACATCAAAACAATAAAGAAGTAGCCTTTTCTTCTTTCTTTCAAAGAGAGGATTATTTTGATTTTTTTTAAAACCAAAAGTTGGGATGATAGAAATTTAAAATTAAATTTCATTTTTACAAAATTTAATATTTTCGGCATTTCTGTATTGTCAGCTCAGAATCATTCATAATTATTAATTCTGTAAATGAAGATAACCTAGCCTCAGTAAATTAACTTCAATATAATCAGTCAAAGCATGTCCAGCAGTAATATGGGCCTCCTGGATTCTCCCTGTATCTTGGCTTGGAACAATAAACGCCTCGTCACAGTATTTTAGCGCATCTCCCCCACCACACCCAAGAAAGCCAAACACCTTAACGCCCATTTTTTTTGCAGACTGCATGGCAAGAATAATATTTTTTGAATTTCCTGAAGTTGTAATTGCAATTAAGCAATCACCTTCATGACCAAGTGAAAGAACCATTCTTTTGTATAAATTATTAAAACCAAAATCATTTCCACAAGCGGTTATTGAAGAAGTATCTTGAGCTAAAGCAATAGCTGGAATACCTTCACGATTATTTTCGGCATAGAGGCGAATCAACATTTCTGCAGCAATATGTTGGGCATCTGCTGCAGAACCACCATTTCCACATAACATAATTTTATTACCAGCAATAACTGCAGAAGTAATTATTTCCCCCATATTGATAATAGGGTCAAAACCTTGCTCAATACATTGTTTTTTTACAGAAATAGATTCTTTAAATATTGATTCTATACGCTTAAGATCTAATGATTTAGCCAAAATTATTCCTTAATTTTAAATACTCAAATGTAGCTAAAAGCATTTTACAGCACTTACCCACTTTTAAAAAGGTTTGGTTATATTTATAAATTACAATTAATTTTAGTACTAAGTTTGTTTAAAACATTATACTTTTCCTTGATTACCAATCCTTAAGATAAAATATAGTTAACGTAGAATACATATTAACAATAAAAATTAAAAAATATAAATGAATCATAGTGACATAAATTTTAATAAAAAAACTGTATTAATTACTGGTGGCGCTGGTTTTATTGGAAGTAATTTAGCATTTTATTTACAGAATAACTACCCCAATTCTACTATTGTTATATTTGATTGCTTCCGCAATGAAAAAATAATTTCAAATGGCAATCTTTTAAGTTTAGGCCACTATAAAAATTTAATTGGATTTAAAGGAAACATTATTTGTGGCAATATTAATAATAAAAATGATTTATTGCTACTCAATGATTATAAATTTGACTACATTTTTCACCAAGCAGCAATCTCAGACACTCGTCTTTATGACCAAGAAATTGTAATGAAAACAAATGTAAACTCATTTTATGATCTACTTGATCTTGCCAAAAAAGACAATGCTGTAATGGTATATGCAAGTTCAGCTGCAGTATATGGTAGCAATCCAGCCCCGCAATCTATTGGATTTGAAAGTCCAGAAAATCCTTATGGATATAGCAAGTATATGATGGATCAAATTGCTAAGAACTATGCTGAGAAAAATTCATCTATGCAGATTGTAGGGCTGAGATTTTTTAATGTTTATGGCCCTAAAGAATTTTATAAGGCTAAAACATCATCTATGGTAGTTCAACTTGGTCACCAACTACTAGATGGAAAGTCTCCTGTATTATTTAAAAACTCTAATAAGATTTTTAGAGATTTTATTTATATTGATGATGTGGTTCAAGCCAATATTAGAGCCTGTAAATCCAAAAATTTGTCTAATCATCAAATTTATAACGTAGGAACTGGAAAAGCTAGAAGCTTTCAAGATATTTCTAATATTTTACAAAGTGAACTAGGGACTTATTTTGAAAATAAATATATTCCTAATCCATATGATGGTTACCAGTCTAATACTGAAGCAGATATTAGCAATACTTGTGATTGTTTAGGGTTTATGCCAATTTTTTCACTCGAGCAAGGAATTAATGCATATATAAGTGACATTAAGCGCCTTCATAATAGTTCAAATCTATGATTTCTTTAAAGAATAACACCCCTAAAATTTTAGTTATTGGTGATTTGATGATAGATCATTACCTTTGGGGTTCTTGCGAACGAATTTCACCAGAAGCACCAGTACAAATCGTTAAGGTGGATAGCGAAAGTACTGTACTTGGAGGCGCAGGAAATGTAATAAATAACCTTTACGCACTCGGAGCAAAAGTTGATGTAATTAGTGTAATTGGTGAATGTGGAGCATCAAATGATCTTAAAGAACTACTTTTAGCAATCAATGTAAGCACCCAGTATCTACTCACTCAAAAAGATAGAATTACAAGTAAAAAAAGTAGAGTTATCTCTTCACAACAGCAAGTGCTCCGTTTTGATAAAGAAAGTAATATCGAGATTAGTAACAAATCAGAACAAGCTATCATCAATCTTTTTAAAAAAATTATTAATCATTATGATGTCATACTTCTTTCAGATTACGGGAAGGGTCTATTTACTTATGACTTAACACAAGAATTAATTATTATTGCAAATAAAAATGAAAAGAAGTTATTAGTTGATCCTAAAGGCCTTGATTATTCAAAATATAAAGGCGCCTTCTTACTTACGCCGAATAAAAAAGAAGCTAGTGAGGCAACAAATATCTTAATAAAAGATAAGGAAACTCTTACAAATTCATTAATTAGCCTTAAAAATCAATGTAATTTAACTGTATCTCTCATTACATTAAGTGATGAAGGCGTGGCTATCTTTGATAATGAATTGCGAGTATATCCCACAGTTGCAAGAGAAGTATTTGATGTAACTGGAGCTGGAGACACCATTCTTGCATCCCTTGGCTTTGCATTAGCTTGCAATAAAAAAATTGATGCGGCGATAGAATTTGCGAATCTTGCAGCTGGTGTAGTTGTGGGGAAAATTGGCTCAGCAACGGCATCACTTAAAGAAATTATTGAATACGAATCAAGTCTTAACAAATCTTCTAGTGATAAACATATTAAAACAATAGAAGAAATTTTATCTATTGTTAATGAAATTAAAAGTAAAGATATGAAGATAGTCTTTACCAATGGTTGTTTCGATATTCTGCATCTTGGCCATATTAAATATTTAGAAGCAGCAAAAAGTCTAGGTGATATATTAATTTTAGGCCTTAACTCAGACGATTCAGTAAGGAGACTTAAAGGTGAAAACCGTCCAATAAATAATCAAGATGATCGTGCTTATATTCTTGCATCACTTGAAGTTGTTGATTATGTAGTGATATTTGATAAAGACACCCCTATAGACTTAATAAGCCTCATAAGGCCAGATATTCTTGCAAAAGGAGGTGACTATGAGGGACAAGATGTTGTTGGAAAAGATATTGCTAAAGAGTTAAAACTGATAAATTTTATCGATGGGAAAAGCACTACAAAAACTATTGAAAAAATTAAAGGCCTATAGATATTAGTTGTAAAAATGAGAAATTAATTAACATTTTGAACTTCTACCAAAACATCCTCTGCTTTCAAATCCTTCATACATTTATGATGCTTTAGAGGGCATGTTCTCTTCATACAAGGCTGGCATTCTAAATTTCTCTTAATAATTACGCTTTTTTGATTCATCCATTGAGATGTCTCATTATCATTAGTTGGGCCAAAAATTGCAATTGTTGGAATTTGAAATGCTGCTGCTATATGCATGGGACCACTATCTCCAGTAATAAATAAATCAAGACTTTCAATTTTATTAATTAACTCAAAAATTGAGGTTTTAGCTGCTAAATTTTGATAGTTATAGATTTCATTTTCAATTAAATATTTTTCAATATCTCCTGCAATATCTTTTTCTTTAGGACCGCCAAAAATAATAATATCGTACTGTTTAGATAGATTAGCAGCAACTTTAGCAAATTCTTTTGGATACCATCGCTTTGCACTTCCATAGGAAGCACCTGGGTTTAATCCCACCAATTTAGTTTTACTTTTTATCTCAATTTTACTTTTTACATATAATTTTAATTTACTAGGAGTAGTATTAATTTTTAAACTATTATTCAAAAAATTATTATATTTTTCAACTTGATGACCATTAATAAAAAAATTTTTATTAAATTGATACTTACTTTTAGAAGATATAAAAAACTTAACAAACTTCGTTCGGAAAGAGCCTCGAAATGAAATAAAAATATCCACCTCACCTATCTCTTTGATTGTTTTAAACAACTTTAAATAATTTTTTTCTACAACATATGATTTTGAAACTTTTGGATGATTTTTTAATAATTCAATTGACAAAAGAGGGCCTAAAAGCCTAATATCTGAGTTTTTAAAAAAAATTGCTAAATTTTCTATAGCAGGGGTTGCCATTACAGAATCTCCAAGCCATGAAGGAAGCTCAATAAGAATTTTCATCAAACCAACTTAAAATGCTTTTTACTTAAATCCACACCAAATAGATTTTCAAGTTTAATCATCATTCTGTGCTTAATTTGCTTTTGACTGAGCTTATATGAGGTATCAGACTTATATAGCCCAGGTTGTTTTGGCAACCATTCTTCAATAATTCTTGGGTGTGTTCCATGAAATTCCTCCATAATTATTTGGTCCATTTGGGAATAGTCAATAATTACTGGATCTCCACCCCAGTACTTCTGAACCTTGCTACTTTTAAGATTCATCTGGCTTTCACTTCTTACCCATCCATAATGATAACAAGTAACTCCTATAAGTTTTGCTCTAGGGTACCTACCCTTTTTATTAGAGTCTAAGATAAGCCAAAAAAGACCATCAGGAGCATAAGATCTAATTGAATTTTTTATAATCCTAGCTTCTGAACGATACCAGCCAGGTGAGTTGAGAATAGTATTAGCATTTCCATAAAAATGTTTAAAGTTAACAACAAGAGCCTCTACCTTAGAGTCATTGAAATATAGCTCCATAGATTTTTTAATTTGTTCTAAATCTTTCTCATGATAAACTTCATCTCCTTCAATATAAAAAACCCAATCACCTGTGCAATTAAATTGTGCAATCATTTTTTGCTGGCCATAAACATAACCTCGATCCATCATAGAATCATTCCATGTAGATTCAATAACACGAATTTTTTTATCCTTAATAGAATGAATTAGTTTTAATGTTTCATCCTCACTCTCACCAACATTAATAACAAATTCATCAACTATTGGAAGAATAGATTGTATTGATTGTAAAAATGGATAGCCTAATATTTGTCCATTTTTAATAAATGTAAAAGCACTAATTTTCAAAATAAAAGTGCGTAATTAATATTTAAGATTAAATTCATATTTTATTTGTTAACTATAATGTAAGTGTTTGTCAATGCCGTTAGAACACCAGTCTAACTTTTTATGAATTGTATTTAAGAAGATATTATTATTTTTATCTAACATGTCTCTTGCTACTCCTTCATGATGGATATGATAGCCTATTGCTGCAAACTTCAAATCTCTTCTCTTACATCCAAGATTAAGTAATCTTGCACCAAACTCGCTATCTTCTCTACCCCAGCCAACGAAATCTTCATTGAATCCATTCACTTTAATGCAATCTTTTTTAAAAAAAGCAATATTGCAAGTTTGAAGCATTTTCAACCTATTAAAAAATTTTGTACCTGAAAATATAAAAGAAAGAATAGAAGAGCGAACGCTATTTCTCTTATTTTTAATTCCATTTTCAAAAGAATTGAAATCAATTTGTTTTAAATTTAATACTTCTCTTGCCTTTTCAGAACTCAATTTCGCCCTAATTCCTTGAACAAAAAATCCTGGCTTTGAAAAAGAATAGTGATCATAAATAAAATCTTTATGAAGAATCATATCTCCATCTACCAATATAATATAGTCACCAGTAGCCTTAGATATTGCTTGATTTCTTGCTTTAGCTACACGAAACCCTTTATCTTCATGATAAGAATGAATTATTGGTATTGCAGATTGCTCTTTAAATGCTTCAATTAATTTTTTTGTATCTTTTTTACTTCCATCATCGGCAATTATGATTTCCAATGGAGTAAGTGATTGCCTTAACGAACTCAAAATAACCAAATCTAAAGATCTCTTAGAGTTATATGTTGAAATAATTAAAGTGCAGCTCATTTATACTTCTTTATAGATAAGAATTAATACCATTGTTACAAAATTTGAGTTTATTCGCAATAGAAGATTCTAATAACTTATTATTTTTTAATAAGAAACTCTTAGATGAAATATTATGCCAAAGATGGTATTGAATAGCATTAAATTTTAAAATTCTTCTTTTTAACCCACAATTCAATAATCTAGCAACAAACTCACTATCCTCTCTACCCCAGCCTTCAAATTCATTATTAAACCCATTAACACTTATACAATCATTGCGATAAAAAGCTAAATTACAGGATCTTGTACCATTTAAAAAAATATTATTAGTTGAAAAAATTTTTGCCAACAAACTTGAATGAATTGCATTTTTTCGATTTTGCAGCCCCGAAGAAAAAATAGAAAAATTGACCACTTTATTATTTAGTACATCAACTGTCTTTTCTTCAGTTAAAAGAACTCTAGAGCCTTGTACTAAGTAATTTGGTTTTGCATTATTGATATGGTCTTCTACAAAATTAGAGTGGAGAATCATATCTCCATCTATAATTATTATATAATCACCAATTGATTTTGCTATAGCTTTATTTCTTGCTTTTGCAACCCTAAAGCCTTTATCTTCTTGCCAAGAATGAGTAATTCTTAATTTAGTTTTTTTTTGAAAATTATAGATTAACTCTTCAGTTATCTTACCACTTCCATCATCAGCAATAATAACCTCTGAAGGAATGATAGTTTGGTTTTCAACACTTAGCAATACAAGTAATAAAGCATCAGCTCGATTATAAGTTGTAATGATTAAACTCACACGCATATAATGTATTTGAATGATAATTAATTAGGTAACATTTTTACCACATAAATTTAAATAAAGCACCAAACCTATGAAAATTTCAACCTATATTATTGCTTTTAATGAAGCTGAAAAAATAAAAGATTGCATTAATAGTGTTTTATGGTCAGATGAAATTATTGTTGTAGATTCTCATAGCACTGATGGAACAACTAAAATTGCAAATGAACTAGGGGCAAAAGTTGTTCAAATTGAATTTAAAGGTTATGGAGACCTTCGCAATCAAGCAATATCTTATTGTAGTGGGGATTGGATTTTTAGTTTAGATTCAGATGAACGGTGCACTCCAGAAGTTAGAGATGAAATATTAACCCTTATTGAAAACTCTCCTCTTGATATTTACCATGTACCCAGAAAAAACTTCTTCATGGGAAAGTGGATTAATCATTCAGGTTGGTATCCAAATTTTAGACAACCTCAATTATTTAAAAAAGGAGAAATGAGCTATGATCTTAAGCCAGTTCATGAAGGCTTTATCAATCATAGTAAAAAGAAGATTGGTTTAATTAATAATTTTATTTGGCAATTTCCTTTTCAGAATATGGAAGAAATGATGCATAAAGCCAATAGATATTCAACACTTGGTGTTTCTAAACTTAAGGATAAAGGATTATCATCAGGAGTCTTTAAGGCTTTCTTGCACGGCTTTTGGGCTTTTCTCAAACATTATTTTTTTAAACTTGGCTTTTTAGATGGTGGTGCAGGTTTTGTTATAGCTTTTGGTAATTTTGAAGGCACATTCTATCGATACATTAAATTAACTGAGGAGCAAGCAAATTGGAAGCCACCTATTGTTGAACCAATTTACAAAAAATCACTATGATTGTCCCTATTGTTTTAGCTGGCGGTAGTGGTACAAGATTATGGCCACTTTCTCGATCACTTTATCCAAAACAATTTCTTAATCTAGTAAATGAAACAACACTATTTCAAGATACTATACTTAGACTCCCGAAAGCTTTAGAAAAACCACTAGTAATTTGCAATGAAGAGCAACGTTTTTTAGCAGCTGAACAGCTTCGTCAAATTCAAATAAATCCAAATAGTATTATATTGGAGCCTGAAGGGAAAAATACTGCACCTGCAATTGCATTAGCTGCATTAAAACTAATTGAAAGTGGTGATGACCCACTAATACTAATATTGCCAGCTGATCATATTATTCAAGATATTGCTGCATTTCATAAATCTATCAAAATTGCAGAGCTTTTAGCAATGAATGATAAATTAGTCACCTTTGGTATTGTGCCAAACAAACCTGAAACAGGTTATGGCTATATTGAAATTAATCAAAATGAATCTAAAGATTATTTCAATATTAAGTCATTTAAAGAAAAGCCTAATAAGGAAGAGGCAAAAAAATTCATAGATTCTGGAGATTATTTATGGAATAGTGGAATGTTTATTTTCAAATCTTCAATATATCTTAACGAACTCAAAAAATTTGAACCAGATATTTTTAACGCCTGTAAAAAAGCATTACAAACTGAGTATAAAGATTTAGATTTTATACGCTTAAATAAAAAAGAATTTTTTAAATGTCCTAATAAATCAATTGACTATGCAGTTATGGAAAAAACAGGCAATAGTGTTGTTGTTCCACTTGAGGCCAACTGGAGTGATATTGGCTCATGGGAGGCGCTATTCAACTTCAGGGAAAAAGATATAGATGGTAATGTGAGTGAAGGCGATGTTATCTTAGACAATGTTAAGAATACATATGCTTATAGTTCTCACCGATTAGTTACTATAACTGGTGTATCAGATTTAGTTGTTGTTGATACTCAAGATGCATTATTAGTAAGTAATAGTAATAATGCTCAAAATATTAAAAATATTATCAGCATTCTAAAAAAAAATAACCGGCTAGAAATAGAAAATCATAGAAAAGTTTCTAGACCATGGGGTTACTATGATTGTATTGATTCTGGTTATGGATTTCAAGTCAAAAGAATTTTAGTAAATCCAGGTTCAAAATTATCTCTTCAAAAGCATAAGTATCGTGCAGAGCACTGGATAGTTGTTAAAGGTGTTGCAACAATTACTTTTAAGGATAAGGTTTTTACTTTGAATGCAAATCAATCAACATACATACCAAAAGAAGAGATTCATAGACTTCAAAATAAAGAAAAAATACCTCTAGAAATTATAGAAATTCAAACTGGTAGCTATTTAGGAGAAGATGATATCATCCGTCTTGAAGATGATTATCAACGAAATTAATAGCTTCGTAATATTTTTCAATAACATCTTCAGCTTCAATATTATTAACGTCCAAATCATCAAATAATGGAAATGCATTGATGCAGTCTGTAAGTTGCATTTCTGGAGTCAATCTTGCAAAAAGTGGGATTACAATTTTATTAAATGAATTAGCAGCATGCATCAGACCTCCATCACAACAGAGCAATACATTTGCTCGACTGATAATCTCGGAAGTTTGATTAAAACTATGCTGAGCAACATAGTTAAAAATATTATTATTAGAAAACTGTGCAAAAATTTTTTTTGCAATTAAATTAGCATTTTCTGAGCCAAGTAAAATAATATTTAAATGCTTGTTTTTCTTTAAAATATTTTCAATTACTTTGTCCCAGTGATTATAGGTTCTATATTTCCATTCTCCTCCTAAGACAATTGCAATAAAACTATCTGGCAAATTTATTTTATTAATAATTTCTTTATCAACCTTACTTATTGAAATTAAAGTTCTTGCTGAAAAGTTTATCTCTTTCTCACTGTTTTTATAATTAAGAAGTTTATTCATTTGGTGAAAGCTAAAAAGAACCCTGTTAACCTCTGGTCCATTAAAATATCCATACATGCCAACAAAGTCAACTTTGGGTGCGATCCTACATTTAACTTCTATACTTCTTGAACTAAATGAATCAACAATAATTAAGCTATAGTTATTTTTTTTAGCCATTTCGATATTTGAATAAACATTCTTAAATACCCTATCATTTAAGAATAAACTCGCAACATTATCAGTCGTAAAGAGATCTATATTTCTACCTTCTAACATTACTCGACTTGATAAATCCATCAAGCTATCTCCAAAGCTTGGAGCCGAAATATTTATCCAAAGAACATCTTTATGGACTGGCAAGATAGCGCTCAATTCTAGCTTTGTTTGAGAATTCATAGTTATAAATAAATACCTTTTAAAATACTTGATCCATCTGCTTAAAAAAAACCTTTGCTTAATAAAGGCTTTTATATAGTGAGGTATTTCATATTTAAAAGGAAGTTTATAAGTTTTTTTAAAATTTAGCATTTTTGTTCTCATGCCAATTTTTAATCTCTATAAAAATTTTTTTTGGCTCTATAATTGAAGGAAATTCCAACATGCCATGATTATTTCCACACCCAACAATTCCACAAACTTGACAAGGCAAAGATGACTGAAATATTGTATTTTGTCCATAAGTTTGAATAGGACTATTAATGGAAGTAGATTTTTTTAATTGATTAGACCAAGGTGACCACATTGATAATTTAGTAGAACCAAATATTGCAAAAATTCTTTTACTTTGTGATGCTGCTAT
>ENA-ORXF01000945-ORXF01000945.1-marine-metagenome-genome-assembly--contig:-NODE-945-length-19744-cov-5.536889_pt1 | contig 19744 bp, 15 predicted proteins | sample MGYA00237864_ERZ511476 | MGnify/ENA primary metagenome ERZ511476 (study PRJEB26306, sample SAMN06343908) | marine metagenome | isolation source: coastal waters | place: Atlantic Ocean: West Antarctic...
ATGGTACCTTAGCTCAGTTGGTAGAGCAAAGGACTGAAAATCCTTGTGTCCCTGGTTCGATTCCTGGAGGTACCACATTAAATACTCGTAACAATCTATTTATTAGAAAGTTACGAGTTTTTTGTTTCTAACAACCTCTTAGACCCGCCTTATTTTGCAACTTTTTTCCTGAAACCTTCTTGCTTATTACCCTTTTTTTTTAAGTTTCCTGAATCTTATAATTAAAAAACGATGTTTCTTTAAGAAATACTTTCATTTCTTACTAATTTATTATTTTTGTTAGAAACTCAACTATGAAAAAGATAACTACCCTCCTATTATTTCTTTCTATCCACTTAATTTTTTCTCAGAACTCTAAAATTGAATATGAAAACTTTAAACTTCAAGCTAACAAAGAATTAGTTTGGCAAAAAGTTTATGATATTAAAGGCTCAAAAGATTCAATAAACAAACACCTTAAAGATTTTATAACTACGAATAGTTTTTTAAACAAATTAAAATACGATAATTACGGCTATACTGGTTTCTCAAATTATACAAAAATAAGTGATTTAAACGGTGTAACCATTAGTGCTCATACCGACTTTAATTGTTTTATTAGTATTGAAATTAAAGAAAATGAATATAGAATTTCCATCTCTAATGTGAAGTTTAAACCTTTACCCAAGGATTTTAACAAAACTGGCAATAATACAGACGTTATTTTAGAGGATATTACCGTTAGAAACAAATTTCATGAAATAAGAAATAAAATTCGTGAACTAAGAAATCGAAAATCAGCAAGAAAAACTTTATTGCAATTAAATTTACATTTTATTAAAATATTAACATTGTAAAAAATTGAAGGATTTTTATCTAGTTTGAAGATACGCCCGTTTTAACGAACACATTGTGTATATTAAATAAAACATTATGCACACACTATAAGGACATAAAGCATGAATTATTAGAATTTTAAATACATGACTTTATTCCTCGAGGTACCACTTAAAAACTCGAGCTTTTTAGTTTGGGTTTTTAAGTGTTTTTAATTTATGTAGCATCTCTGAATAATCTTCCGCTCAAACTTTAAAAACTCTAAGGCATTACAAATTAAAGTATCGCAGGTGCATTAAAACTACAAAAGAGATTCATCACGCTGTCTTTTCATTCCATTTCTTAAGGCTATGTTGTGAGTAATAATTTTCATATGCATCCTATAATCGAACAAATAAGAACAGATAAAAGGGCTTACTTAAAAGTACCTAAAGAAGATGCTTTTACAAAAAGCAGGTTAGATTCAAACATTTTTGTACCTTGACCTTTGCATATGATACAATTTATACTAAACGATACGGCAATCAGTACCGTTGTTAATACCGGAATTACACTGCTTGATTTTATCCGAGAACACCAGCATTTAAAGGGAACCAAGATTGGTTGTAGAGAAGGTGATTGTGGTGCGTGTACAGTCTTGGTTGGAACTTTAGCTTCAGATAACACAATTGAATATCAATCGATTACTTCATGTATTTCTCCTCTAGGAAACGCACATGGTAAGCACATTGTTTCAATAGAAGGTATTAATATTCCAAAATCATTAACCTTTCCACAGCAAGCAATGGCAGATAATTATGCCACACAATGTGGGTTTTGCACACCCGGTTTTATAGTTTCTATGACAGGGTTTGCGCTGCAACAAAACAATACATCTACCTGTAATGATGCAATTAGCGGTAATATTTGTAGATGCACTGGGTATAAATCTATTGAAAAAGCAGGTTGTGAAATTGAGGATAGACTAATGCATAAAGACCAAAATTATCAAATAGATTGGCTGATTTCGAATGCTTTTATTCCAAATTACTTTAAAGACATTCCCAATAAATTAAAAGCCATTCCGATACAAAAATTTAGTCCTAAAGGAACAAAAGTTGCCAACGGAACAGACTTATTTGTCCGCTATGCCGATCAAATGGTAACCGAAGAAATGCATTTACTTTTTCATAATCCCGCATTAAACGGCATCACTTTTAAAGAAAAGACTTGTATTCTTGGAGCAAATACTACCGTTACTCAAATGGCAGAAAACCGAAAACTAAACACGTTATTCCCGAAATTACACCAATTTTTAAAATTGATTTCGTCAGAACAGATTCGGAATATGGGAACATTAGGTGGCAATTTTGTGAATGCTTCTCCTATTGGAGACATGTCTATTTTCTTTTTAGCGCTAAATGCAACCCTTATAATTATAGATTCTAACGAAAAAGAACAAAAACTTCCGTTTCAGCAATTTCATATCGATTATAAAAAATATGATTTAAAAGCGAACGAAATCATCAAGGGTATTTCGTTTCCGATACAAACAAAAAACACCTATTTTAATTTTGAGAAGGTTTGTAAACGAACACATTTAGACATTGCCAGTGTAAATGCTGCGGCAAGAATTACATTGGAAAATAATTTAATTATCGATGCACATTTCTCTTTAGGCGGCGTTGCAGCTGTTCCTAAATACCTAACAAATACCAATACTTTTTTAGTTGGTAAAGAATTAACCTTCGCAACAATAAAATCTGCAGAAGAAGTAGTACAGTCCGAAATAAGTCCTATTAGTGATGTTAGAGGTACAATTGCTTATAAGAGACTGTTGGCAAGACAGTTGTTTTTCGCACACTTCATTACTTTATTCCCAGCACAATTTCAACTACAAAACTTCATCAACAAATGAAAAATATAGACAGTTATACACATTTGCGTGGAGAATCTATTTTTGTAGATGATCTCATGATACGGCAAGACGCACTTATTGGTTTGTGTTTCGATGCACCAAAAGCGCATGGAAGAATAGTACAGGTAGATTATAGCAAAGCAGCAGCTGTAGAAGGCATTGTGAGAATATTTACCTATAAAGATGTATTGGGCGAGAATCAAATTGGAGGCATTATTCCAGATGAGCCACTTTGGGCAGAAGATGAAGTTCATTTTTGGGGACAACCCATTGCATTTATTGTAGCAACATCAGAAGCCATCGCAAAAAAAGCGCGGGCTTTAATTGAAATAGAAATAGAAGAATTTCCTGTAATTACAACCGCTAAAGAAGCCAAAGAAAAAGGGAGTTTTATCAATGCTCCAAGATCTTTTAACTTAGGCAATACTAAAAATTCTTTTAAAGATTGTGACTATGTCTTTGAAGGAGAAACTTTTTCTAACGGGCAAGAGCATTTGTACTTGGAAACACAAGGGTGTTATGTAGAACCTAAAGAAAACGGAGATATAAAAATCACCTCATCTACACAAGGACCCACGCAAGTACAAAAAACTGCTGCCAAAGTATTGGGCATTCCCATGCATAAAATTGAAGTGGATGTAACGCGTTTGGGAGGTGGATTTGGAGGAAAAGAGGATCAAGCAACGCCATGGGCCGTGATGGCAGCCGTGGCAGTGCAACATTTAAACAGGCCAGTAAAATATATTTTAAACAGACATGATGATTTAAGAATGACAGGAAAACGGCATCCGTATGCTTCCTCTTTTAAAATCGGATTGACAAAGGACTTAAAAATTCAGGCATTTGAAGTGGAGTTTTTACAAAATTCTGGCGCTGCTGCAGATTTATCTCCTGCCATTGCAGAACGTACGTTATTCCATGCAACTAATAGTTATTTCATTCCGAATGTACAGTCGACAGTTTATAGTTGTAAAACAAACTTACCACCAAATACGGCCTTTAGAGGTTTTGGTGGACCGCAAGGCATGTTCGTTATCGAAAGTGCTATCGCCGCTGCTGCAGACAATATAGGAATTGATAAAAGCAGTATTCAAGAATGCAACTTATTGGCCGAAAACGATGAATTTTCGTACGGTCAAATTGCCACTGAAGTTCAAGCAATAAAAACATGGAAAACAGCGAAAGATAAATTCAATTTAGAAGCGCTTCAAAAAGAAACAAACGCGTTTAATGCTATAAATTTTCAAACTAAAAAAGGCGTTTCTGTGATGCCTATTGCCTTCGGAATTTCTTTTACCAATACGCCCATGAATCATGCAAGAGCCTTGATTCATATTTACCAAGACGGAAGTGTTGGTGTAAGCACTGGAGCCGTAGAAATGGGGCAAAGTGTAAATACCAAAATGTTACAAGTAGCGCAAGATATTCTTGGAATTTCTGCGGATAAGGTAAAACTAGAGACAACCAATACAACTAGAGTTGCCAATACTTCTCCATCTGCTGCAAGTTCAACTGCAGATCTGAACGGAAAGGCAGTAGAAATGGCGTGTACAAATTTGATTAAAAGATTACAAAAAGTGGCGAGTAATTTACTTTCTGAAAAACCTGAAAGCATCTCTTTTCGAAAAAACGCCATTTTTGTTGACGGCAAAAAAACAATGATTACTTGGGAAGCAGTGATTGCACAAGCCATGTTAGAAAGGGTTTCTTTAAGCGAAAACGCACATTATGCAACCCCAATAATTCACTTTGATAAAACAAAAGAAAAAGGACATCCTTTTGCCTATCACGTTTACGGAACCGCAATTACAACAGTTACACTAGATTGTTTGCGAGGAACGTACGAAGTTGATGCAGTACACATTGTACACGATTTTGGAAAAAGCATGAATCTGGGAATTGACATAGGGCAAGTTGAAGGTGCCTTGGCACAAGGAATTGGTTGGATGACGATGGAGGAAATCGCTTATAATTCGGACGGAAAACTGCTCTCAAATGCCCTGTCTACTTATAAAGTACCAGATGTCTTTTCTGCAGCAAAAAAAGTAACCGTATTACCATTAGATACCGAAGGAAATGCTTTGGCCATCAAAAAATCAAAAGCTGTTGGAGAACCACCTTTGATGTATGGAATTGGAACTTATTTTGCCATACAACATGCTGTAAAAGCATTTAATAGAAATCACAAGCTGCAGTTTAATGCACCTTTTACTCCAGAAAAAGTGTTAATGAATTTATATGAAAAGTAATTTCCGCTTGAAAAACCTAATATATACAAAATCAAATATCCTAAGAGGCGCGTTAATTTATAGTGCCGGCGATGCGATTGCTGCTGTTTTATTAAACGAATTTTCAATCTACAGATTAGCTGGAATGATGCTTATTGGCGCCACTATTTATGCGTTTGAAGTTCCAAACTATTTTGCATGGATCGAGAAAAAAACAATCGCTTATAGTGGCCTAAAAAAAACGCTCGCTAAAACAGGTTTGGCAATTGGGTATTTTAACCCTCTTTGGATTTGGAGACATTTACTATTTATAAAAATATTTTCTGGAAATCTAGCAGCAATCAATATAGATTTATTTCGCATCGCATGTATTTCTTTTTTAGTCAATATTCCTATTTCATTTATTGCCAATTATAGCATACAAAATAAAATTAAACTTAGTTGGCGATTTTTAGCCAGCGCAATTTTTTCGGCATTAATGGCAATATATTATGCCCTTAGTGAAACCATTTTTAATTAACGCCGCACTATGGAATTCTGGCAACAACTATTACAAAAAATACGGGCACAACAACACGTGTATCTCTTAACTGTTATTCAAAATTCTGGAAGCTCACCTGGAAGAAAAGGCTTTAAAATGCTGGTTTCACAAGATGGATTTATTTTTGGATCTGTTGGCGGTGGTATCATGGAGTTTACTTTAGTTGAAGAAATAAAAGAACTATTACAAGAAGAAGAACGTCCCATATTTTTCAAAAAACAGCTACACCAAGGAAACGGAAAAGACAAATCTGGCATGATTTGTTCTGGAGAACAAACGGTCGTTTTTCATCCGTTGAATAGTACTCACATTTCAATAATAGAAGCTATTTTAAACTGCTTACAAAACAATCAGCAAAAAACATTGTCCTTCTCTCCTACCGGAATTGAATTGATAGAAAACGGGATTTCAAAAAAACACAAAGTTGCAATTACCTCTGTTTTAAATTGGAGTTTTAAAGAACTTATTGGCTTTAAAGAAACGCTGTATATTGTTGGTGGCGGTCATGTTGGCCTAGCAGTTTCTCAATTGTTTAGACAACTAAATTTTCATGTGGTTGTCTTTGACAATAGGAATCATTTGAATACGTTAGAAGAAAATAATTTTGCACATGAAAAACACGTAATTGACTACATAGAAGTAGAAAAACACATCAAAGAAGGCAATGGTAGTTATGTAGCAATTATGACGAATAAATATACGGATGACAAATTAGTACTGCGTAAAATTATTAGAAAACAGCACAAATTTATTGGGGTTCTAGGAAGTAAAGCAAAACTAAAAACCATGTGGGAAGTGCTCCAAAAAGAAGGATTCTCATTAGAAGAATTGAACCAAATACACGCACCTATTGGGCTGTCTATTAAAAGTCAGACACCAGAAGAAATTGCGGTGAGCATTGCAGCAGAAATCATTAAGGTGAGAAATGAAAAGCTATAAACTTATTATATGTTTAGTAGTAAACTAGGTTTTTTAGACACCGAATTGCAAGAAAGTTAATGAGGCTCACTTTAAATATATTGATTCACATTTATTTGTTGTTGAACCAGGACAAAGAACCATCAAGCTTTAAAATTATATAAAAAATTTGTTCACAGTAGAAAAACACTTTTAATAATAATAATAATAATAATGATGATGATGATGAAATACAGCTATTCTTGAAGGACCTATTTTTGTGCCAAATAAAACACATTTTACGCGCGTACAAAGTTGATAAAAAACAGATTTATTTAAAGACCTTATCAATCCAAATTCACCAGCCAAATAATTAAAAAACATAGGTGTCAATAAACTGCTTCCCTTCATTTATAAATATATTACCTCCAAGTAAAAAAATACCTTAAATTCTACAACTCTCAATCAAATAATATTTTTACAACTTTTACTAGTTAATATTAATTTCTTATATTTGGGTAGGGTATTTTTAGATTTTATCAAAAAAATGATTAAAATTTAGCGATATTCTTATTTTTTTTATAAAATTTTAATAATTTAAATAATCAATTTGATGATTACTGTACCTAAAAATATTTCCGAAGTAAAGAATTATATAAATGGCAAATTCGAGAGAAATAACCAAAATTCTATGGATGTTTTAAGTCCGATTGACGGTTCCAAGATTTCAACAATTCCTTTGTCTACTAGAGAAGATGTAGATGCTGCTGTTGAGGCAGCTAAAAACGCTTTTCCTTCCTGGTCTGGCATGACCTTTAAAGAACGGGTTCAAATCTTTTTCAGGTATCGGAATTTATTAGAAAAACATATAGACGAGTTGACAAAATTAGTTCAACTTGAAAATGGAAAACTGTATGGTGAAGCGAAAGCTGAAGTCGAAAAAAGCATAGAATTATGTGAGTTTGCAGTTTCTATGCCGCAGATTGTTGTCAATGAAATTCAAGAAGTAAGTAAAGGAGTGGAATGCAGAACTGAAAGAAAACCACTTGGAGTAGTTGCTTCAATTACACCTTTTAACTTCCCTAATATGGTACCTCATTGGACCGTTCCAAATGCTTTAGTATTGGGAAACACAATGGTAATGAAACCGTCAGAATTAGTTCCTATGTCTGCTATTAGAATGGCAGAACTATTAAAAGAAGCAGGCCTCCCAGATGGCGTTTTTAATATTGTAAATGGCGGAAAAGATACTGTAGAAGCTATCTGTGACCATCCAGACATCAAAGCAGTCTCTTTTGTTGGTTCTACTAAAGTTGCAAAAATTGTTTATAAGAGAGCAACCTCTACTTTAAAACGTTGTGTTGCCTTAGGTGGCGCAAAAAATCATTTATTAGTCTTGCCAGATGCAAACCCAGAAATGACGGCTTCAAATGTAGTTGCTTCCATGTCGGGTTGCGCAGGACAGCGATGTATGGCAGCATCTGTAATGGTTGGAATTGATAAAGTGCAACATATTATTGATTTGATGGTAGAAGCAGCAAAAGAAATTGTTCCAGGAGATACTTTAGGATCTGTGATAACTGCTGAATCTAAAGAAAGGATAGAACGTTATATTACTGAAGCTGAAAATGATGGTGCGAAAATTTTATTGGATGGTAGAAATACTACTGTAAAAGGAAAGGAAGGCGGTTATTATGTGGGTGCAACGATTATAGATTATGTAACAATAGATATGTCAGTTGCCAGAGAAGAAATATTTGGACCTGTAATTTCAATTATTCGCGCAAAAGATTTGGATGAAGCCATTGAAATTGAGAATGGATCTAATTATGGAAATGCAGCTGCTGTATTTACACAAAGTGGTGGATTGGCGAAACAAGTCATGGAACGTGCAAGCGCAGGAATGATTGGCGTAAATATTGGTGTTCCCGTACCTCGAGAACCTTTTTCTTTTGGAGGATGGAATGAATCTAAATTTGGAGTTGGAGACATTACTGGAAGAAGTTCTATTGAGTTTTGGACTCAAAATAAGAAGACAACTACTAAATGGAATCCAGAAGCACAAACAAATTGGATGAGTTAAGTATGCACAAGGGTTTGTAAAAAAACTGTAGTGATTCCTTATCCCAAAATTACTTAAAATTTGCAAGTAATATTTGGTATTTAAAGAAATTGAGCTCCTTTTTTAAACCATAATTATTTCAGCTGAATGAACAACAAACAAATAATAAAAGAGAACCTCGACTACACACTTTTTTCATGGGGAAAGCAAGGAGGTTTAAACCCTATAAATGTTTCTCATGCCAAAGGATCTTATTTTTATGATAGAGATGGTAAAAAGTACTTAGATTTTTCTTCTCAGTTAATGAATGTCAATATTGGTCATGGAAATCAACGTATTACTGAAGCTGTTACCAGGCAGATGAAAGAAATGAGTTATGCGTATCCAGGAATGGCAACTGATATTCGTGGAAAATTAGGGAAAAAAATTTCAGAAATTACTCCTGGAAATTTAACCAAAAGCTTTTTTACACTTGGCGGCGCTGAGGCGATAGAAAATGCTATTAAATTGGCTAGAATATATACAGGCAGACATAAAATTATTGCTCAATATAGAGCATACCACGGTGCTACAAACGGAGCAATCTCAGCTGGAGGTGACCCGAGAAAGTTTGCTGTAGATAGCAATGCAATGCCAAATATAGTGCATGTAGAAAACCCTTATGCATATCGTTGTCCTTGGAGTTCTTCAACTATTGAAGAATGTGGTGAACGGGCTTTTGCAAATTTAGAGCGCATTGTAAAATTAGAAAATCTAGATAGCGTTGCTGCTATATTACTTGAAGGTGAATCAGGCTCATCAGGATGTATTAAATATCCACCGATGTATTTAAAGAAAGTTCGAGAACTTTGTGATAAATACGGAATTTTATTTATTGATGATGAAACCATGAGTGGTTTTGGTCGTACAGGAAAGATGTTCGGTATAAATCATCATGGTGTAACGCCAGATATTATGGTTCTGGCAAAAGGATTAACCTCTGGCTATTTACCATTAGGAGCCGCTGTGGTCACTGACAAGATTGCAACGTATTTTGATGAAAACCCCATGGTTATTGGGTTGACGTATTCTGCGCATCCAACACTCTGTGCTGCCGCATTAGAAAATATAAAAATTATTGAAGAGGAGCATTTAGTCGAACGAGCAGCTGAAATGGGTACGTATATAGAAGCTGAAGTAGAAAAATTAAAAATAAAACATCCATCAATTGGTGATTTTAGAAATACAGGCTTGTTAGGTTGTATCGAGTTGGTGAAAAATAGAGAAACAAAAGAGCCTACAACACCTTGGAATGCAAAGCCAGATGAAATGGAAGCAACCTTAAGAATGGCTGCAAAAGTAAGAGAATTAGGAATGTTCACATTTGTAAGATGGAACTGGATTTTTATTGCACCACCACTAAACGTTAGTAAAGAAGAGGTAGATGAAGGGCTAAAAATTATTTCTCAAGTAATTGCCATTGCTGACGAGTATTGTTCTTAAAAAATTAAAAGTCTATGAATAAAGACATCGTAAAATTACAAGAAGACATTTCTAGCTCCTCTTTATACAGTGAAGACTTAGCGCCAGTTCCTGCACATAAAAGAACTTGGAGCAAATGGCATTTAGCAGCTATTTGGGTTGGAATGGCTGTTTGTATTCCTACATATTTATTGGCGTCATATATGATTAAATCAGGATTGAATTGGTATGAAGCATTGATTATTATTGGTCTTGCCAATTTAATTATTACTATACCAATGGTTTTAAATGGCCATGCAGGTGTAAAATACGGCATTCCATTTCCTGTAATTGGCCGTGCTGCATTTGGAACAAAAGGAATTCATTTGGCTTCTGTAACTAGAGGTATTATTGCCTGCGGCTGGTTTGGAGTTCAAACTTGGATTGGTGGTTTGGCTATCTATGCAATTTTTAATGCGGTTACGGGAACAGATGGCGAATTAGGCTTGTCGATTGGCAAATTTATTGGTTTCGGCATCTTTTGGATCATCAATATGTATTTTATTTGGAAGGGAACTGAAAGTATCAAATGGCTAGAAACCTACTCCGCTCCTATTTTAATTATAATGGGCGTTGCCTTGATTTATTGGAGCTATGCAAAAGCAGACGGATTCTCAATTGTATTAGATCAAAGCGTACAGTTAGAAAAAACAGCCGCATCAATTACTAAAAAAGAGGATGCATTTTATCTCAATTTAAATGCATTAAAAAATAAAAAAAGTGAACTAAAAGCATCAGAATATACTATTATTTCAAATAAGAACCCTGCTTGGAAAGCATATACAAGTGCACCCATTTTAATTTCTAATATTAAGAATGTTCAAGTTCAGTTTAGAAATAACGAAGTAGTATCAAGCATTGTAAATGCAACTATAGTACCTTCTGAAAGTGGTGCTGACAGTAAACTTTGGAGCTACTTATTATGGCTAACAGCAATGGTAGGGTTTTGGGCAACCATGTCTATCAGTATTGCAGATATCACACGGTATGCAGCCACTCAAAAAGATCAAATAGCAGGGCAGTTTATTGGATTGCCAGCCACAATGATGTTGTATTCCTTTGTTGGAATATTTGTAACATGTGCCGCAGTTATTAACTTTAAAGATATTTTAATTGCTGATGATGCACCTTGGGATCCAGTTTCATTGATTTCGAAATTTAAGAATCCAATGGTCGTAATTGTCGCACAAATTTTTATGCTGATAGCCACTTTAAGCACCAATATTGCAGCGAATGTAATTGCGCCATCCAATGCTTTTTCTAACCTATGGCCTAAAAAAATAAGCTTTAGAACTGGAGGAATGATTACTGGAATTTTAGGGATTTTAATTATGCCTTGGTGGTTGTTAAATGAAATTTCAGGCTTTTTAATTTTTGTAAGTGGATTGTTAGGTCCTGTACTTGGTATTTTAATTGCTGATTATTATATCGTCAGAAAAAAGAAATTAGAATTAGCAGAATTATATAAAGAAGAAGGAATCTACTCTTATGGAAAAACCGGATTTAATAAAGCAGCAATGATTGCATTATTTTTCGGAGTATTTGTAGCATTAATTGGGTATTGGGTTCCTGCATTAAACTTTTTGTATTCCTTATCTTGGTTTACTGGCTTCATCATTTCGTTTGTATTGTATGTTTTATTAATGAAAAATAATAACACAATACGCATCACTAAAAAACCATAACTACATATATGTCTATACTCATAAAAAATGGTCGTGTTGTAACGGCTTCCGAAAGTTATATTGCTGATATTTATACAGAAGGCGAACAAATTATCGCTATTGGTAAAGATTTAAAATATAAGGCTGATAAAATAATTGATGCTTCTGATAAGTTCGTTTTTCCTGGCGGAATTGACCCTCATGTGCATTTAGAGATGCCTTTTATGGGAACATATTCAAGTGATGATTACGAAACAGGTACACGTGCAGCCTTGCATGGAGGGACAACAATGGTCATCGATTTTATTTTACAAACTCAAGGAGACACGCTTCATAATGCATTGAAAACTTGGCAAGAAAAATCACAAGCAAAAGCAATTGGAGATTATTCTTATCATATGGCAGTTACCGATTTTAACGATGAAGTAGCCAAAGAAGTTGTTCAAATGATAGAAGAAGAAGGAATATCATCCTTTAAAACATTTATGGCTTACAAAGGAGCTTTAATGATTGATGATGGGCAAATGGTTCAATTGATGAAGGTTGTGAAAGAACACGGTGGTTTGGTAACCGTTCATGCTACGAATGGTGATCTAATTGATTCTTTAATTTCAAAAAATAAAGCAAAAGGAAATCTCTCTCCAATTTATCATTATTTATCTCAGCCAGAAGTAACTGAATCTGAAGCATCAGGTCGTTTTGCAGATATGTTAGCCTACACAGGATGCCCAGGATATATTGTTCACATGACATGTGAAGGAGCATTGAATGCTGTAAGAAAAGCAACGCAACGCAATCAAAAGATATTTGTAGAAACATGTCCACAATATTTAATCCTAGACGCTTCGTTGTATGAAAATGATTTCGAAGGTGCTAAATGGGTGATGAGTCCGCCTTTACGTGAGAAAAAAGATCAAACAGCATTATGGTCCGGAATCAATCAAGGTTTAATTCAAGTTGTTGGCACAGACCATTGTCCGTTTCTATGGGACCAAAAATTAATGGGAAAAGATGATTTTTCTAAAATTCCAAATGGACATCCAGCGATTGAACATCGAATGGAATTATTATATTCAGAAGGGGTTCATAAAGGGAAAATTTCTTTAACAAAATACGTTGAGATAAGTGCTACTAATGCTGCAAAAATATTCGGAATGTATCCTAGAAAAGGTACAATAGCAATTGGAAGTGATGCAGATCTCGTGATTTTTGATCCTAATAAAGAACATACTATTTCTGTAGATACACATCATATGAACTGTGATTATTCAGGATATGAAGGGCGAAAAGTTATTGGAAAGACAGAAACTGTAATTCTACGGGGACAAGTTGCGATAGAAAATGAAGAGTGCCATTTAAAAGCAGGTCACGGCCAATTTATTAAAAGAGGAAAAACATCAAAAACAGTGATTTAAAAAAGCACAACCTCTCGACTGCGCTCGAGGGGACAAAAATAAAATAATATCAGGTATAGCGCAGTCCATACCTAATAAAAATAAAAGATTATGCCAAGAATTGTAAAATCAGGATTGATACAAATGAGCCTTCCAATGACGGAGGGTGAAGGAACTATTAAAGAAATTATGGATGCGATGTACGACAAGCACATTCCATATATAGAAGAAGCAGGAAGAAAAGGAGTGCAAATATTGTGTTTACAAGAAATATTTAACACGCCCTATTTCTGTCCAGGACAAGATCGCAAATGGTACGCGTCTGCAGAGTCAGTTCCTGGTCCTACTACTGAGAAAATGCAAGTATTGGCAAAAAAACATGATATGGTCATCATTGTTCCAATTTACGAAAGAGAACAAGCAGGCGTGTATTATAATACTGCTGCGGTTATTGATGCAGACGGAACCTATTTAGGAAAATATCGCAAAAATCACATTCCACATACAACAGGATTTTGGGAAAAATTCTTTTTCAAACCTGGCAACTTAGGCTATCCTGTTTTTCAAACAAAATATGCGAAAGTGGGCGTTTACATCTGTTATGACAGACATTTCCCAGATGGTGCAAGAGCTTTAGGGTTAAATGGTGCTGAGATAGTTTACAACCCTTCTGCAACGGTTGCAGGATTGAGTGAATATTTATGGAAACTAGAGCAACCTGCACATGCAGCAGCCAACGGATATTTTATGGGCTGTATTAATCGTGTTGGAGAAGAAAAACCTTGGAATTTAGGTAAATTTTATGGGCAATCTTATTTTGTAAATCCACGCGGACAAATATTTTCAGAAGCCTCTCGAGATAACGATGAATTATTAGTAGCCGATTTTGATTTAGACCTTATTGAAGAAGTGCGTTCTACTTGGCAATTCTTTAGAGACAGACGTCCAGAAACCTATGGAAAATTAACAGAGTTGTAAACTATTAATGATGAATTGTGAATTCCTTTTTAAAGAATTCATCGTTCAAAACCCAACACTCATAATTCTAAAAGATGGCAGAATATAAAAAACCAAAAACTGAAGCAGAATTCGAGAATAACTTTAAACAGAAAAACCCGCTGATGAATGACACCGAAGCCTATTACGAGGCTTCACGTTGTTTGTTTTGCTATGATGCGCCTTGTATAAAAGCATGTCCGACAAGTATTGATATTCCGTTATTTATCAAACAAATACATACAGACAATATTACAGGAGCCTCCAAAACAATATTTGATTCTAATTGGCTAGGAAATGCCTGTGGAATTGTGTGTCCAACTGGAGTTTTATGTGAAGGTGCTTGTGTATACAATCATCAAGATGTGCCGCCAATTAAAATTGGACGCTTACAGAATTATGCTACGAATAAAACGATAGATGCAGCTAAAATAATTTTTAAAGCTGGAGAAAGTAACGGAAATAAAATTGCCATTATTGGCGCTGGTCCTGCAGGAATTGCTTGTGCTTGTGAAGCTCGAACTTTAGGGTATGAAGTTGACATCTTTGAAGCCAAAGAAAAACCTTCTGGCTTAACTGTCTATGGTATTGCCCCTTATAAAATTACAAATGAAGAAGTTTTAAAAGAAGTAGCATATCTTCAAAATCAATTGGGTTTTAATATTAAATATAAGACTGCTATCAATTCTAAACAAGAATTAAAAAGTCTAGAAGATGAGTATGACGCTATATTTATTGGTGTTGGCTTAGGAAAAACTAGAAATTTAAAAATAGAAGGAGAAGATAAAGAACATGTAATTGGTGCTGTTGAATTTGTAGAAGAATTGAGAATGAAACATCACAAGTTAGCTGTTCCTAAAAAAGTAGTTGTCCTTGGAGGAGGAAACACAGCTATGGATGCAGCTTCTGAAGCAGCAAGAATGGGCGCAAAAAAAACGGTATTGGCATATCGAAATTCCAAAGAAAAAATGGGTGCTTATGGATTTGAATATGATTTGGCGATAAGTGCTGGAGTTGATAGTTTATTTAATGTAACTCCAATTGCAATCACAGGAAACGGCAAAGTAGAAGGAGTGAGATTTGCAAAAACAGCAATGGTAGATGGTCAACTAAAAACCAATATGAATAATACGTTCACTGTAAAATGTGATATGGTTATTAAAGCAACAGGACAAGCGAAGCAAGGCCATTTATACAGTTTAATAGATAATTTAGAAATTGACATAAAAACAAGAATTAAGACAAATGATAAATTTCAAACATCAAACCCTATGTATTTTGCTGGGGGTGATGCCATAAATGGAGGTGCAGAAGTTGTAAATGCAGCTTATGATGGAAAAATGGCAGCGCAAGGAATTCATAATTGGTTAAATAAATAAGACAAAAACATGATAGATTTATCAGTAAATTTCGGAGGAATAAAAGCACCAAACCCTTTTTGGTTAGCATCAGCACCACCAACAAATTCAGGGTATCAAATTATGAAGGCTTTTGAAGCTGGTTGGGGAGGAGCTGTCTGGAAAACGCTTGGAGTTCCTGTAGTTAATGTTTCAAGCAGGTATGGTTCCGTAAATTATAGAAATACCAAAATGATGGGTTTCAGTAATATTGAATTGATAACAGATAGAACTTTGGCGGATAATCTTCGTGAAATGGAAGAGGTGAAAAAACACTTTCCAGATCATGCGGTAATTGCATCATTAATGGTGGAAAGCAGAGCTGAATGGGAACAAATCATTAAAGATGTTGAAAATGCTGGAGCAGACGGAATTGAGCTTAATTTTGGCTGTCCTCACGGAATGTGTGAACGCGGAATGGGGTCTGCAGTTGGGCAAGAACCAGAAGTTTTAAAAACGATTGTAGGTTGGGTTAAAGAGGCCGCAAATATTCCTGTAATCACAAAATTAACTCCAAATATTTCTGATATTGTTCCTCCAGGATTAGCAGCGCTTCAAGGTGGAACGGACTCAATTTCATTAATTAATACTATAAAGAGTATTGTTGGAATAGATTTAGACACCTATGCTCCTTATCCAATTGTGGATGGAAAAGGCACAAATGGCGGTTATTGTGGTCCTGCAGTGAAACCTATTGCCATGAATATGTTGAAAGATTTGGCACAACACCCTGAAATTGGAAAAATCCCTTTATCTGGAATTGGTGGTATTGAAACCTGGCGTGATGTAGTAGAGTTTATTCTTTTAGGCGCTACTTCTGTGCAAGTCTGTACTGCGGTAATGCACTACGGATTTGGCATTGTTAGAGAAATGGAAGCTGGTCTGCGTCAATTTATGGAAGAGAAAAATTACAATACAATTTATGATTTTGCAGGAAAAGCATTGCCGAATGTTACGGAATGGAAGCATCTAAATTTAGAACACAAGGTAGTTGCAGAAATAAATGCAGATAAATGTGTAGGCTGTGAACTCTGTTATATTTCTTGTGATGATGGAGCACATCAAGCAATATCATTGTCAGATGACCCACTAAATAGAATACCAAGTATCATTGAAGAAAACTGTGTTGGTTGCAACTTGTGTTCTCTAGTTTGTCCTGTTGAAGATTGTATTACCATGGTAAAAAAAGATGATGGTACAGAACATAATACATGGAATGAACGGAGCTTGAATGATAATATTCCTACAACTTTTAATGACGATAGAGCTGGAGGAAAAGGTCATTTTGTTCCCCAACCTACCGATGCATTGAAAAAATAATATTTTTTTTGTACATAGAAATAAGATAGGTTAAAACAAAAAATACTAGTGGAGATACCTCTTAAAAACGCGGGTTTTTAGTTTGGTTTTTTAAGAGGCCTCTTTTTTCTTTAGAAAATTCACAACAGCTCTAAAACATCCTGTAAAATAGGATTGCTATTTTTTGGGTTCCAAATTACAGACAGTGTTGTTTTTTGTGAAATCATATCCAACTCAATAAATTTAATATGGTGCCCTCTTTTTTGGGCTAAGGATTTTGGTACAATCGAAATACCAAACTTATTTTCTACCAACTTAAAAATAGAACTAGAGTGAATGGTGTTGTGCGATATTAAAGGTGTAAAGCCACAATCATCAAAAATTTGCATTACTTTCTCATAGTAGGAAGCGCTATACTTCGCATCAAACAAAATAAAAGACTCCTCCTTAAACTGTCCTAAATTACTGAAATTCAGTTCATTTATTGAATGGTCTTGAGGTAAAACCAAACAAAAACTTTCTTTTAAAATCGTTTTAATCTCTAAAGCTCTTGGAACTCTTTCTAAACGTACAAAGCCAATATCCAAAGAATAATCAAGCAACCCATTAATCTGCTTTTGGTTGTCTATTTCTTTTAAATTGAATAATATATTTGGATGGTTTTTCTCAAAACTCAGCAACAAATTAGGAATTACATCTTGCATTGCAGAACCTACATATCCAATTTTTAAAGCTCCTTTTTTACCATCTTGTAACAATTTTGCGGTATCTAAAGTATGTGAAAGTGTTTTTAATTGTAGTGTAAATTCCTCTTTTAAATATGCGCCCACTTTTGTTAAAACAACCTTTCGTGTGTGCCTTTCAAACAAAACCACCCCCAACTCTTCTTCCAATAATTTAACTTGCCTGCTTAACCCTGGTTGAGAAATAAACAACTTCTCAGCGGCTTTTCTAAAATGCAATTCTTCTGCAACCGCTAAAAAATACCGAAGATGTCTTAATTCTATTTGATAACCCATAGTTATTAATTTATGTAATAAACAATCTTAAAAAGCATCAAAAGTAATCATAACTTTGTAAATACCCAATTAATACAAAATACAATGTTTAAATACGGAATAGATCAACTGACACTGCATACAGTAAAAGATATTGCCAATGGTTCTTTAAAAGCTATTATTGATTCAGAAGCAAAAGAAAAGATAATTTCTTGTCGGAAAAAAGTAGAAACCATTACCAAAAAAAACAAAGCCGTTTATGGCATCAATACAGGTTTTGGTCCTTTGTGCGACGTGCAAATTTCACCTGAAGAAACCAACCAACTTCAAACCAATTTATTAATTACACACGCCGTTGGTGTGGGTAAAAACATCGACAAACAGTTGTCAAAAATGATGATGATTTGCAAAGTGCATGCACTTTGTCAAGGTTTTTCTGGTGTTCGTTTAGAATTAATAGAGCGCGTTATTTATTTTATTGAAAACGATTTATTACCAACGGTTCCAAAACAAGGTTCTGTAGGTGCTTCTGGAGATTTAGCGCCTCTTTCTCACTTATTTTTACCCTTAATTGGTGAAGGTGATTTTTGGATGGGTACTGAAGTTGTTCCTGCCAAAGAAGTTTTAAAAAAGCATCATTTAGAACCTTTAGAATTGCATGCAAAAGAAGGTTTAGGCTTAATTAACGGGACACAGTTTATTTTAGCCCACGCCATCACCGGACTCTTAAAAATGGAGTATTTACTCGATTTAGCAGATATTTCTGGCGCCATGAGTATTGAAGGCTACAAAGGAAGTTCATCTCCATTTAGAGAAGAATTGCACGCCATAAGACCTTTTAAAGGAAGTATAAAGGTGGCAGAACGCATGCGCAACATTTTTAAAGATTCTCAAAATATTACCTCGCACGAAAATTGCGAACGCGTTCAAGATCCGTATTCGATGCGTTGCATTCCGCAAGTGCACGGTGCCTCTAGGAATGCTTTTTATCATTTGCTAGAATTGGCAGAAATAGAAATGAATTCGGTTACAGACAACCCTATTATTTTAAGTGAAACGGAAGCCATTTCTGGTGGTAATTTTCACGGACAACCTTTGGCAATGGCATTAGATTACTGCTCCATTGCCGCTTCTGAACTTGGAAATATTGCAGACAGACGATGCTATTTATTATTAGAAGGAAAATACGGTTTGCCAAGATTATTAACGAAAGGTGGTGGTTTAAATTCTGGTTTCATGATACCGCAGTACACCACTGCAGCTTTGGTTACCGAAAATAAATCTTTGTGTTTCCCTCCTTCAGCAGACAGCATTCCTACTTCTTTAGGACAAGAAGACCATGTGTCTATGGGAAGTATTTCTGGAAGGCAATTCAATCAAATTCTAGGGAATTTAGAAAAAATATTAGCGATTGAATTGATGTATGCCGCCCAAGCTTTAGAGTTTAGAAGACCGAATACCTTTTCTAAAATTATTGAAAAAAATTATGCAATTATTAGAGAAAAAGTCGACAAGTTAGAAGAAGACAGGCTTTTAAAAGACGATATTAACAACATGATTCTGCTCGTAGCAAATAAAAAACTGATTGTAAAATATAATTAAAAATGACATTTAAAGAACAAATTCTACAAGGAATTCCTAAGATATTGCCCACTAAAAAAAACTATCCAAAAGACGCTAATAGTGCTCCAAAAAGGAAAGATATTTTATCTGTGGAAGAAAAACAATTGGCTATAAAAAATGCTTTGCGCTATTTCCCAAAAGCATGGCATGAAGAATTGGCAACTGAATTCGCAAACGAATTGAAAGAATTTGGCCGCATTTACATGTACCGATTCAAACCAGATTACAAAATTTATGCAAGGCCAATTTCAGAATATCCTGCAGAAACACAACAGGCTGCAGCCATCATCTTAATGATTCATAACAACTTGAATCCTGATGTTGCACAACACCCAGAAGAATTAATTACCTACGGTGGCAATGGTGCTGTTTTTCAAAATTGGGCACAGTATCTTGTAGTCGTTCAATATTTGGCAATCATGACCGAAGAAC
>ENA-ORXF01000947-ORXF01000947.1-marine-metagenome-genome-assembly--contig:-NODE-947-length-19739-cov-3.951633_pt1 | contig 19739 bp, 45 predicted proteins | sample MGYA00237864_ERZ511476 | MGnify/ENA primary metagenome ERZ511476 (study PRJEB26306, sample SAMN06343908) | marine metagenome | isolation source: coastal waters | place: Atlantic Ocean: West Antarctic...
TTTAGATTGCACAGTTAATCGTAGCTGCGGCTTGCACGTTCACCATGACGCTAGAGAGTGGAATGTAAAAGAGCTTAGAAATATTTCTCGCTTGTGGGTTAAGTATGAAACAGTTATTGACCAAATCATGCCACCATCACGCAGAGGTAACGCAGGACGTTGGTGCAGAAGCAACGTTACAAGCTCAATGCCACGCCAGCTAGCCGCCATAAGCCGCTGCAACACTGTTGATGATGTGATTCAAACCATGAGCGGCGGTAGCCGCTACGTTAAGCTAAATCTTCACAGCAAATTAGTTCACGGCACTGTTGAGTTTCGCCAGCACAGCGGCACAGTAAGCGCCGAGAAAGCAGTAAATTGGATCAAGCTGACTGGTGCCATGATGCGTAGCGCAGAACGCGCCACTCGCATTAACGTAACTGGCACAGGTAAATTTGAGAATCTTGCCCGTATTGGCAAAGATCGTATGTTAACCAAATATTTAAAAAACCGCCGCGCAGAAGTGGCATAACGGGAGTAGATAATTATGGGCAAGTTTAAAACGTTACAAATAATCAAAAACGAGGAATTACCAATGACTAAATTATATTTTGCATACGGCGCTAATACTGACATGGATAGCATGGGCATGCGCTGCCCAAAAGCCAAGCCAGTTGGCAGAGGTACGCTTTGGGATTACATGCTAGTGTTTAGGCGCGTTGCTGATATTATCCGCAATAATGACCATGTTGTTCAAGGCGGCTTGTGGGAAATTACTCCTGAGTGTGAGGCTTCGCTAGATCGCTTTGAGGGCTTCCCTAACTTTTACACCAAGCGTGAGGTATCTGTTGTTGTTAAAGGTTCTGACCGCCCAGTAAAAGCTATGGCTTATGTTATGAATACTGATGACATGCTATTTACGCCACCTTCTAGCAGTTACCACGCGACCCTACAGCGCGGGTATAAGCATTTTGGCATAGCTTATGAGCAGCTTGTTGAGGGCGTTGAGCGCAGCAAATGTGATGACTTGCCAGACTTTGGCGAGCCTAATGACGATTTTTATTATGACGAGTTTAAATTATGAGTAATAACGATAAGTTTTTTAGCTTACTAAAGCTACATAACTTGAGCAGCCAAGCAGTAGTTGACCTTTACGCCAGTGACGGCGTGAAGGTTAGCCGCAGTACAGTTGAAAAGTGGAGACTTACAACCAAGGATGCGAGGAATATGCCAGATGTATCGTTAGCATTATTGAAGCGCATACTGGCTGAACAATAAAGAAAGAACAGGAGATTTATAATGGACGACTTTGATGTAAAAGTTAAAAGGGAAATATTTGTAAAGACTGCGGAAGTTAGGGTGAACCGAGCCTTAAAACATATAAAGATAATTGGAGCCTTAAACGACAAAAGCGCCTATGTATACAGTGACGCTGATGTGAAAAAAATAGTTAAAGCGCTTAAAGATTCTGTTTTAGAAATTGAGGCTAAATTTAAAGAGCCTGTGGTTATTAATAAAAAAGAAGAGTTTAAGCTAGATTAAAAAATTACCAGCGACTAACGAAACTATTGGATCTGCGCTTAGGTGCGCTTTTAGTTTTTCTTTGTGTACTGTTTGGCATAGGCTCCTCCACTAATGCTGGGGGAGCTATTTTTCTGGCCCTAACTTTTAAAAGATCAGGGTTTAAATTATTCAAAGCAGCGTAGGCGTAAACAAAACAATCAAGCGCTTCATTTCGCTCTCTAGTTTTAACCCATTCTAAAACTGAAAAACCTTTCCTGAACTTAGTGACCAATTTTTCTGCTGTTAACTGAGCAAAAAACTCTTCATCTAAACCTACTGAAAAATGAACATTGTCGTTATGGAGCCAAGAGTAAACTGTACGTTTTGCGGTATCGACACCAACTTGATAAAGCATGACCCTTTGCCGCCCAGTTTGCTTGGGAGTAGTAGATAAGGGTCTGCCCATACCAGCTACACCCTTAATAGCAAAGACCCTTCTACCAGCGCGAGGCTTCGTAAAAGCGTACACATGCTCAGTAAGATACCCAGAGTCAACGGCGACTCCAATGATCTTATGACCATCATAAGTTTTCATCAAAAATGAATCCAAGGTTGCCCAGACTTCTTTTTCTGTAGGCTCTCCGTAAAATACTTTTTGAGTAAATATCCAAGGCTCATTATCCAGACCCCAGCCTACAACTTGAACCTCTATCCTGTCTTTTTGTACATCGACCCCCGCCGTAAGAATTAAAACATCATCGGGTATTGCCGTTAAATCATAAGCCTCTCTTTTTGACATAAGGCTATCCCCTTCAACTGTTTCGCCTTCCTCTTCCCACGTTTCTCCAAGGCTTGTATTCACCCATGCCTTTAATGTTTCTGGAGACCTTTTTGCAGACAGAAAATCCTCTACAACTTCTGACCATTTGCGCCAAGGTGAATAAAGCTCATTAATATGAAACCCTGCTGTTTTACCTTCAACCCCTGTTGCAATCCACTCTCCCTCTTTTAACATCCAAGGCTTGTTTGACTCTTCAATAATTGACCCACAATGTTCACACACACAATGACATTTTTTAGGCTCATTCTCAGGCCATTGTATATTTGCCCATTTCAAAGTTTGTTTAATATTGCATTGAGGGCAAGGCACATGATAACGCCGCTGATCAGATTGCTCCCACTCCATTTCTATTCTTGAGACTCCTTTAACAGTTGGAGTGCTAGTTAAAATAATTTTACGATTCCAGAAAGTTGTGGTTCGTTTGCGTGCAAGAGTTACAGGATCGCCCTCGCTTCCTGCCGATAGCGGGTATCTATCCACCTCATCAGCCATTACTAAACGGATAGGACGGCTAGCCAAACTAGCTGGGCTGTTACTGCCGCCAATAGTAATATGGCCTCCTGCAAAGCTTTTGTGCATTGTGGTGTTGCCACTATCTCTTGAGCGGGGATTTTTAATAAGTCTTGACAGTATTGGCGTATCTCTAATCATAGGAGCAAGCCTGTCCTGTGACCAAGTTTTCCCCATTTCCACTGTCGGTTGAAGCACAAGTATAGGCGCTGGATCTTGCGCCATGTAGTACCCAACCACATTATTCAACACCTCAGTTTTGCCAATTTGTGCCGATGACATAATCACTACTGTTTCAATGTTGCGCTCATTTACCGCATCGAGCATGCCTCTTTGATAGGGAGCGCGGTCAGTCCTCCATTGCCCTGCCTCTGCTGAGGATTCTGCTGACAGGCGGCGGTGTGCATCAGCCCACTCACTCACCTTCAATAACGGCGGGGGTGTCCATATCTTTGAAACTCTGTTCCACGCGCTTTCTAAATTTGTCAGGCAATCCATCGTTTGCTAGCTCCTGTAAAGCTTCTGTGATTTCTATTTTAATGATCTGCTCAACTTCACCAAAGTCTTTCGCTGCTAAAACTTGGCTAGCTGTTTTTGAGGGAACTCCAAGTAATTTTGATTTGGCGTTGGCTGTGAAGTTTTGCCAACAATCGACCACCCATTCAATTTGAATGTACTCGCCTCGCATTTCCCCGACCTCTATTTCTATGCGATCAGCTTGAGCTTTGGCTAAGCGAGTTCTTTCACTATGCAAGTCAGTAGCAGAGGCTTCTTTGCCAAAAGCACGTTCCCGCAAAAAACGAACGTAGCCACGAACACATTTAATTAAATCCCATCTACCCTTGTCTTGCGGTTTAGGTATTACCCCATCTTCTGCCAAGCGCCTAATATGCCTTTCTGACAAATCTAAAACAGAGGCTATCACTGCTATTGGGTATGTATTTCTATCAGCCATTATTTAGGAACCCACGCCTCACTGTACTTGTGAGCCTCAATCTTTAGCGCTTTAAAAACATTTTCCTGCAACAGTAACTCGACCTCATCTTTAGTTGCGCCAATTGCTTCTTTAACTTGATCAATTGTGTACTCGTATTCTTGAACAACAATTTTAATTAGCTCTGCCATTTTTACAGAAGCGTGTACACCCTTAGCCCTATTGATCCGAACTGTTAAAAGCATGCGCTCAGGCTCAGATAATGACAAAACTGTACATGGAACTTTGCCCTCACTTAATTCCTTAACCTTTTTAGAAGTTTTAGCAAGCGTAGCCCTGTGGAACCCATCTATAATCACATGATCTTGTGTGACTAATATCGGTTGAATCCATCCGTTTTTTAAAAGCGAATGTTCTAGCAATTTGAACTCATGCTTTAGAACCACGTTGGGGTTGTAGTCATTGGCTATCAATAACTCTGCATCAATCCATTCAATTGAATCTATTGGGTGGTTCATAAAGTTTCTCCTGCATGGCGGCGAGTATTTAATCTTTCCCACCAAGTATTCCCTTGGCTATAAGTCACATAAGGAACGTCCACCCAATGATTACACTTCATAAAGATTGAGCCCATGCTTGGAACAAACTCTTGCACGCCCTCATTTCTAATTTTTTCCTTATAATCATTCCATCTAGCAGGAAATCTAAACCGCAAATGGAGCATTGCATGGCATCTTCCGCAAAGTGAATGCAAGCTGTTTAAATATACTTCAAGCGTAGGGCCGTAATCTTCTGCATGGTGCATTGTGTTCTTTGATTGCCCACACATTTCACAAGGACCAACAACAGGCTTGTTTTTTGATGCTTTGTATTTAGCAAGCATTCTTACTCTAGTCTTTGCAGACCACTGCTTATAATCATTCATTTTTAAAAATTCTCCCGCTGTAAATTATTCCAAATCTATTCTTATTATGTTCAATAAAATTATGTGACTTATAAATAGGCCAGCTCATAGGAGTGCAAAATGCTGTAGCCTTTCCTGTAAACCCACCTAGCGCCTCTATTCTTGCCATCAGTAGGCTTTTGCCTATACCGCCCATGCGGAAGTTAGGGTGAACATAGTCACTCTTAAAACGCGCTTTAGCGCCATTAACGACTAGAGCCGCGCATCCTATAACTTTGCCTTTATGCTCCGCGCAAAACCAAAAACAGTCTGGCGGGTTATCAAAAGTAACGCGCTCTTTTTTGCCTTGCCTAATAAGGCTAGATATTTCGTTATACTCACACTGCCTGATTGAAGTTTTCATATTCCAATTGAGCCTTTGTTGGAGTTTTGCATGGCTGAATAACTCGCTTATAAGAGCCGTTAACTACTTGTTGAAAAACGTACATTATTGGATAGCCCCACATGTTTTCTGGTCGGCCTGATTTCCCTGTAATTTTATTATTACTTCTTATTTTTCTAGCCATTTCAACTCGCGTAAAAGCCATTGTTTTCATTTTAGGGTCAGATATATTTTCTTTAATGTATAAGTGAATACCTCGCCAACTTTTTGGGTATCTATTGATAACAGCAAACCTGTCTAAATCTCTAAAATATCGCTCATGCACAATCATCTCAGGGAATATATCCATAAGCTGTTGATAAAATGTAGGGTACGCAGTTTTTAGTTTGTGAAGCTCTTTTGCTGCTTCTGCATGGAGCGGCGTTGAAACTCTTAACGCTTGCCCATTCCATTTTTGTACATCATAAATAGAGCAGTAACGAATGCCCCTGTCATAAAAGTATCGAAAAACATCATTTTCTGACCAATCAAATATAGGCTTAACCAGTTTTACGTTGGGAGATTCAGTGGCGTTAATGTAGTTTTCATTGCGCTTATTAATGCAAGACCTAAACCGAACTAGAGACTCGTCACTTCTTATTCCATTAACCATTGCTACCTTTCCTTTCAACCCTTGGATGCAAAATTTATCCATATCGTATTGGCTAAAAGGTTTCTTATTTCCTGTCTCAGTTATAGCTCCCTCTGGCTTTGGTCTAATCCAGTCTCTATTATTATCCCACTGGATGTATTCATACTTTTTACCTAAAAGGTATTTTTCGCTCAGCATGGGAACTGCAAAATAAGTAAGGTCAAATCGCTTTGTGTCAGCTTTAACTTCAAGTACAAAATCAATAACATCTTCTGGAATTAACTCCTCGTCCCTAAAAATAACTTTAACTGGCTGGGTCATTCCTCTTTCATCGTAAACTTCTCGCACTAAATGAATCGTAACTAAAGAGTCTTTGCCGCCAGAAAATGCACAGACTAATTCATCAAAGCAATCAATAACATGATGGATTCTTTTCTTTGCCTCAGTAAGAACATCAATGCCAATATATCGAACACCTTTCTTTTTATTTTGTGTCACGCATAGCCTCCTGCGCAAAGGCAATTAATCTTTCAGATATTGTAACTGTTCCTACATACTCGCCTTTAAGCCAGCGCAAAAAATCCATCCATTGTTTTTGTTCTTGCTCATCATTGAAGATAATGTTGTATTGAATGGTATAGCTGTCTTCAAGAAGGTTGGCATCTTCGTCCTCTTCGTCTTCTTCACCAAGCATAAGCATGTCCAATTCTGGCAAGGTAAAACCCGTATTCTCTAGGTCATAATTGTCATCGTCTAAATCTTCCAGTTCAATCTTTAAAAGAACATCGTCCCACTTTGAATCTTGGGCTACTCGATTGTCGGCTATGCGATAAGCTCTCTTTTGAGATTCGGAAAGCCCTTCTGCAATATGTATAGGAACTGACTCAAGCCCCAACCTTCTAGCGGCTGCTAGCCTAGTGTGTCCAACTAAAATGACATATTCTTCATCCACTACAATTGGTTGACGAAAGCCAAACTCTTGAATGCTTGAGGCTACATTGTCCACTGCCCCTTCATTGTTTCTAGGGTTGTTAGCGTAAGGAATAACGCTTCCAATTGATGCTTGTATCACTTCCATTTATAAGCCCCTCGGCTATGACATTGATGTTTGGGCGCAGACACTAAGTAAATAACGCGCCTTAGCACACCCTTCTCTTATAAAACCTCAGTAGTACCTTAACGCATCGTACTAACTGCCCTTACTAATGCTTTCTCAAATTCTTTATCAAACTTACTATTGATAACTCCCTGCCCTATCTTGTAAAACGGGAACAGCTTCTTGTATTGCGTTTGCTTAACGAACTTATGCAATAACTTAATCCTCGGCTGCGCTCTTGTACCGCTTTGCCAAACCCCTGTTGTCCCATTAATCTCTGCAATGAACTGCTTATTGGTCTTAACTAATCCTTTCTTGCTTCTGGGTACATTGCCATACTTGTTTAGCTTTACATTGTCAGTTGGAACAGCAATCCATTTCTTTGAAGCTCTCCTGCTTCCCCCTTCAACTTGATACCACATGTACTCGGCAACTCTTGGTATAAAGAATACGCTGCCCTCAAGAAGAGTTTTCTTGGCTTTGTTTACTCTTACTCCTCTTACTGTGTATGGAGTAGGTCTATCTAAGTATCTAGGCAATTGAGCTTGAACTGCCTTACGCACACTAAACGCTGTGTTGTTAATAGCAGAAGCAGTAGCAAATGGTATTTGTGTCTTAGCCTCTTTACTAAGTTGCTTAACAATCTTATCCACATTACTCATTACACTTATTTGCATGATAGCCACCCTTTAACCCGCCAAGGTGTCTTGGCTAACCTTCCCGCTGCTTCTTTGCTGTATAAGCTTGTATTCATTGCCTGAGCAACAGGCCACCCCCTACTTAGGCGCTTATGCAATACATCAGTAGATAACCCGCTCCTCATTGATATTTCTTTAACAGTTAAGCTCTGTCCTTCTACATCAAATTTTCTAGGCATGTTTCCTCTATAACGATCCATAGCCCTGATGGGGCTTTTCGGTTAATTACTGGCCTGTTAATGGCAAACCGCACCACCTTGTCAGCCTCATCCCCCGATAAGATCCCCTGTTTTACTAACCCATCCTCAATCATTTTGCATGTATAAGAATAGTTACTACAATCGCGCTCTCTGCCGCCTTTGCCTACTTGCGGCGTAAACATCAGCTTTACAGGGTTAAGAAATAAATCTGTATCTAATGCCTTTACTGCCTTGTGCGCTTTATCAGCTTCCTTGGCTCTCTTTGTCCAGTGCTGCCCCGCATAGATTGCATTAGTGCTTGGCCCCATGTATTCAATAAAAAAGCTCTCACGGCGCATTTGCTGCCTCTCCCACTTAGCCATCTTTCCATCAGCCTTTTCACTCAACATAAATTAAAGGCCCACTGTCATTGAGTGCATGCTTTTAACATCCGCATGAGTTTGAATTACTAAATCAGCCTGTTTGCCGAACCTTCTTTCCCACCCCGCAGGAGAGGCATGATAAGCATCAGCACCAAGCCTATGATGCCTTGGGCATAGTGGTATCACATCCCAATGGCTAGAGCGCTTTCCCATGCCTGTAGCTATGCGTACATGGTGTATCTCTGCTGGGCTTTCTCCATAGCCTAGATTCCTACAAACAGCACAGCCAAGGCTTGCAACATGTCCTAGCCATAATCGCTCTGCTTTAGTTTTATTCTTAATCATGCTGCTTGCCTGTATGTCTGGTAATTACTTAATGCTTTGCCGCCCCATTGAACGCCTTGCTCTGCGCCAAACGCATAGGTCAATTCAATTAGGTCGCTAAAGTCTTGCTTAGATAATGATTTAGTGGGGGAGCCTAATGACACAAAACCACCATCAATGGCGGGTACTATTTTTTGGCGTTTTAGTGAGGCTGTTAAAACAATCTTCCACTCTGAATTTTTAAGGGTGTAGCCATACCAATTAACCTGTTTAGAGATTTCCGAGAGCATAGGCCAAAGCTTTCTATTTTGAGCTAATGTCCTAGTAGGCCGTCTTACAATTATTTCTATAGCGCCGCCTTGAATAACCTCAAGAAGAATTGTTTGCATTTTTCTAAGCGCTGGATTTATACCTTCACCTTCCTCAATAAAAAACCTCATAGCCTTCATTCAGTAATTCTCTTTTTTTCAGCAACAAAGTCATTTTCCAATCTATCTAGCAGCTTTAACGTGTTGTTATAAATTTCAATTGGAATTACGACATGGCCTAAAAATCCATGCCTAGTAACCCCGATAACTTCGTTGCTATCGAGGATTTCTTTCATGTTTTCTTTGAGCGTGTTTGTGCTGATTTCAATCATTACGCTGCGTACCAAGTCATTGCTAAACGCCCACTAACATTACAGCGCTTGTTTTCTTGGTTTCTAACTGTTCCTGCTTTTGCCATTTCAGATAAACGGCGTGCAAATTGGTATCGGTCATAAACAGGGGATATTTTGCCAAGCTCATTGCTGGTTAATCCGCTATTTCCTGTAACAAATTCCAGCATTTCAATTCGCTGCCTTTCGTTATTTTCTTTAGAATCATTAGCGGCTAAATGGCTAGTGATTGGGTCTGTTTTCCTTGCTTGGCTCATTATATGTTCCTCTTCGTTTAGCTTCGTTTATTGCCTTTGCTAACATTTCCTTATAGGGCGTTGTATGCCCCCCTGATTCACCATGACTGCAATGTTGAATTTCTAACCCTCTGGATAAATATTCTTCTAGCTTTTCATGGCTAAAAGGCGAGGCTTGATCTTTCTTCCATGTGCTGCCGTTTTTTAAATTTCTTTTGCCCATTTAGAATCCTCAATTGCTCGTTTAACATCTTCTTTATTTTTAGTGCTTAAAATCCATTCTTTACCGCTCAATCTAAAAACTTTTCCATACAGGCCAATTTTAAAAAGTGAGTAGCCAATTCTTGCAATGTGTTTCATCGAAACATTCCCTTTAAATTGTTCATTTGCTCCTTGCCGTATTCTATTTCTTCCACTGTGGCTTGCTTAGTTATCATCAATGGCCTTGCTTCACTTTGCCTTGCCTGTTGTGCAGCAATGGCACATTTTGCCGCTGGTCTGCTGTAGCCAATAAACTCTGCGTAACTCGGCGGGTAAACTTTCTGTTTAGTTTTTACAGATTTAGATATTTCCTCTTCAAGAGCATCAAACGCTCTGCCAAAATCTTCTATAGTGAGGGCTGCTAGCTTCCTGCTCCACGTTAAAAAATCCTCATTGGTACGGCTTGGTACTCCATACCGCTTGCCCCAAAGGTCTTTAAATAAAACCTCCATACGCACCCACAATTCAGCGGTTAACTTCATGCTGCTATTGGATGGTATGGAGGAACTCCCTTGCTGCATCGTGCATTCGGTCTGCACTTGTTTGGTTAGGCTGTTGGCCTGTGTTATTGCCATATTGACTCCTTGGTGCATACACTGATTTCCAGTTGCTCAATATTGCCGTTTCAAGCAATTCATGTGGATCACTGCCTTGGCTTGCTAGCTTCATAATTTTGTTAACCAGTATTTTTAGGGCTGCTTGTGTCATAGGCGCTTTTATTGCCTTACGCATTTCTACATAACTGGTTAACAATGGGATTGAAATTGCTGGAGGAATACCATCAAAACTAAGCATTTTTTTACCCGCCGCTTTTGGTTCATTAATAGGGTAAGAAGGGTTATAGGGTATGGGTGCAGAATTTTCACCACGGGGTAGTGCAGGACTTTCACTAGGTGGTGCAGAATTTTCACCACTATCTAATAATGGCTGTATAACTGGGTCTAACGTTAATCGGTAAATATTTGAGCTATTCCAATAGGCTTTTTCTGTTTTGCCAGTGTTTTTCCTATGGCTTATTTGTAACAGCCCCATTTCTTCAAGTTTAGAAATATGCGTAATTACAGAGCGCCTAGACATTTCACATACATCAGCAATATGCCTATAGCTTGGAAAACAATTACCCTCATCACTAGAGCTATCAGCCAACATCATTAAAACTAACTTTCTGCCAGAATTACCCGTTTTAATCACACTAGCTTTAGCCATCATTGTAAAACTCATATTTTCATATCTCTTATATCTTTTATATCTCTACTCTTCTAAAAGAGGCTGATATAAATTCAGATCACGCATTTTTTCATTATATTTATCTTGGAGAGCTAACCTAATGACCGCACTTAAATCAGTACCAGTATGCTCAACAGTAAGCTTCACAAATTTGTACAGTTTGTCGTCAAGATGCACAGTAACGGGATTCGTTAATTTGTCTGTCATTAATGATTCCTTAACTGTTCAGCTTGAGCTATTTGGGTCAGTAAATAATGAATGTGGTAACGCCGAGAATCAGGCACATATTCGCCCCACTGGTAAACAGCGTGAGGAGTTATGCCAACAGCTTTAGCCACTTTGGATTTGTTGCCAAAAGCAGCGATTACTTTGGCGGTTAATATTTGTTTTGGTATTTGCATATCAGAATGATAGCCCGCTTACATATTTAACGCAACACATAGTAAACGCATTATCATAAGTAACCTGTAAGATGGCTTACATTATTAATAGCAAGAGTAAAAAAAATGGATCTAGGCAAGAAAGTTAAAGCCTTACGAAAACTGAAAGGTTGGTCGCAAGAAGAGTTAGCCGCGCGTACATCCATGAGTAGGGGTCGAATAGGCCAATTAGAAACTAATCCAAATGCGGAGGTAAAAGGAGCAAACCTAGTCAGCCTAGCAAATGCGCTTGGCTTTTCAACAGAGAAATTACTTTCTAATGAAGAGTTAGTGGCTATTGCTGGGATTCAAATAAAACCAGTAACAAGGAAAATTCCGATACTTCGGTGGGATAATTTAGCAAGCATTATTAAAGGAGAAATGCTTATGGAAGATAGTGATCGTTGGGCGGGATGCCCCGACGATATTGGCGAAAATTCATTTGTTTTAATGGTTGAAAATGACCTTATGACAAGCAACACAGGACGGAGCTACCCAATGGGATGCTCAGTTTTTGTAGACAGGGATAAAAAGCCAAAATCAGGCGACAGGGTTATAGCTGTTGATCTGATTACTTTAGATTCAGTTTTTCGTGAATATGTAGTTGATGGGAGTGTTAAGTATTTAAAACCTTTAAATCCTCAATACCCGATAAAACAATGCGATGAAAATACGCAAATAGTAGGAGTAGTAGTTGGCAGCTATATAGCTGAACAATAATAATAATGAATATATTTAATTTTAATAAAATGCGTTGCAAAAAGCTCGCTTGGATGATGAAAGATTGGCCTCAATGGTTATATCTTGTGGATGCTTTTAGTGTCCTGCTTCCTAAGCACGCTGTTGCTACGGGAGATTGTAGTATTCAAAAACACAATCTTATGGGCGCTAAATTTAAAGAAGACTCAGAGCAGCAAGGCCCACCTAATTAGTAAGCTTTTTTAACCTCTCCCTCCCCCTATATTCAAGCAATAAACAATCCAAATCATCTCAATTTAAACCCTCTTAAAGACCCTCTAAACTTACTCTAACTATCATTATTAGCCCAAAACTAACAAAAACTTGCATATTAAAGTAAGCGCGCTTACAATAGATTGTACGTTATTGTTAACAGGAGTTAAAAATGAACTTATATGAAGCCAGTAATTTTGACTTAGAAGAAGCCGCGCAAAATTGGAGAGATACCAGATTTGCTGATTATTTAAACCAAATTGACCATGAGCCAGATAAAACAATTTTTGATGAAAAATCATCAATGGTGGATATTGTTTGGGAAATGTCTATGGAAAGAAAGGTTAGCTTTTGCGCTTCTTGGCAAGCCTACCCCCAAATTTACAGCGTTACTGATGTGATTGTTGACCGCCTTGAGTGGGGCAGTGACGAGGATCGTTTAGCTATTGCTGAGTGTTTTGGTGCAGCAATGTACAACCAAGAAAAAGGCGTTAAAGCTGTCGAGATAGCGCAAGCCGTTGATATGCACATATGGGTGTCTAGTTTTTTTAAAACAATACAAGAAAACGTGCCTACTTACTTGAGGGTTGCAGAATGAGTAATCAAGAAATACGCGATTTATTTGATAGTAATCCTAACTTATTAATGTCTGACATAGTTTTAATTACAGGCAAAACAATACCTGAGTTGCACAAAATTTTAATGGGGGATAAGCAATGAACATATCACGCTACACGCTTGTAATAAACACGCTAGGCATATTGATATGGGCAATAACGTCATGGTGGTTCTGGGTTGGAATTTCCGCATGAACGCCTCCTTACAAGCTTGGGTATTTATTGCCCTTTTATTATTAACGGGAGTTGAATTGCCATGAATGTTGCGCAGTTGCAGTTTTTAGCAGTCAGTACCGCTGATCTAGATTGGCAGAAAGTAGGGGGTAATGAAAATCCATACAACCCCACAACACAAAACGAATCATATACAGCTTATGAAAAAAGATGGGATCAAATTTGCTTTGAATATGATGAATTTACAAGGGGAGCGCCATGAGTTTAGCAAAGGAAGTTTGGGATACGTTAAATTACGTTAACGTAAATGATAAGAAAAAACCTAAAGGAAAGTTTGATTATCTTAGCTGGACTTGGGCATGGTCAACCATGATGGATCATTACCCTGACACTAATTATGTATTTACAGATCGGGTTTTTGATGATGGATCTATGGAAGTTACTGTTGAGATTACCATCACTGTAGGTGAGGAATCATTATGCCGATCTATGTGGTTGCCTGTGAAGGATTTTCAGCACAATGCAATAATTAACCCATCTTCAAGTGATATTAATAATGCAAAGATGCGCTGCCTAGTGAAAGGTTTAGCCATGTTTGGCTTGGCAATTTATATATATGCAGGAGAGGACTTACCGCCTGATGAAGGCCCATCTGATTCTGCTATTGCCGCAACCGCCGCAATTACAAACGCGCTAAATAATGCAAACAACAGCGGCGCAATAGCAGCATGGAATCAAATTGAGGAAAGTGAGTTACAAGTAGTGTGGGATTCAATCAGCCAAAACAACAGAGACACGTTAAATGTGTTGATTGCAAAAAGCCAATTGGAGGGAGCCGCATGAATAGCATGACGTTATTTGAAGTAACCGCTGAATACAACCACGCGCTAAACGATCTTTACGACCTAGAACAAAGTGGCGAAATTGATTCACAAACATTTTTAGACACTATGCAAAGTCTTGAGGGTGGTTTGGTTGATAAGGCAAAGAAAGTAGGCGCTTATATCCGCAACACTAAGGCAATGGCGCAACAAATTAAAGATGCAGAGTCTGATATGGCAAAGAGGAGAAAAAGCCTAGAGAACCACGCTAAGGGCTTAGAGGATTATCTTTTAAGCAACATGATTCAGAGCGGCATTTCTGAAATTAATAGCCCTTGGTTTGATCTCAAAATAAAGAAAACGCCAGCATCAATAAAGATAGCTGAAAACACAAAACTACCACAGGAATTTGTAACGACTAAAACCATAGAATCACCCGACAAAATAGCTTTAAAAGCTGCTTTGAAGGATGGGAAAACAATTAACGGGGTCAGCTTAGTAGCTGGGCAAAGATTAGATATTAAATAAGGAAGTAATCATGGCGGGAATTAATAAGGTAATTATTGTGGGTAATGTTGGGCAAGATCCAGAGACTAAGACAATGCCAAATGGCTCAATGGTAACTAATATTTCTATAGCAACCAGCGAATCTTGGACGGATAAAAATACAGGCCAAAAGCAAGAGCGAACAGAGTGGCACAAAGTAGTGTTCTTTAATCGTTTAGCAGAGATTGTTAGCCAATACACGCGCAAAGGATCAAAGCTATATGTTGAGGGATCATTAAGAACTCGACAATGGGAGCAGGACGGCGTTAAAAAATACATGACCGAAATCATTGGCTCTGAAATGCAGATGCTTGATAGCAAATCTAGCGGTGGGCAAATGCAGCAACAACAACAGAGAAGCCAGCCAGCGCCCTTACAACAGCGGCCTAATGGCATGAACCCTAACGGCACACAACCATCACCTTATGCCCAAGCGCCACAGCAACAGCGCCCACAGCAACAGCCAGCGGGTTTTGATGAAGAGTTTGATGACGTTCCATTTTAAGGAGTATTTATATGAGCATTAAGCTTGATGTAAGAATGAACCCATTAGCCCTTGCCGCAGATCAAGATTTAGTGGATGAATTGAACAGGCGAAATGTTTTGGTAAAGTGGGCGCGTAAAGCGTCTGCTAAACCGAGCAATCTTGGAAGGTCTTTTGTTAGCCCAAGTTGCAAAATTGAAAACTGGGATTGCACCACGAATCCTCCAACTATTGAAAAGGTATAGTTCCATGAGCCAATTATTAAGCAGGGCTGAAATAGAAAGAATTACAGACTGTGTACAACCAGCTCGGCAATGCAAAGTTTTGACTGACAACAAAATATTGTTTTTTAAAGACAGGAATGGGGTTCCTAACGTAACTTGGCAAAGCTTAAATAATCCTACTCATTTGAAGTTTGCGGTTGAATCAGTTAATAATGAACCTGATTTCGGATGGATGGAATAAGTTATGGCCCCTCGCAAAAGAAGTAAAGGCCCAGATTGGTTGCCTTCTCGCGTCTATGTTGGAAAATCTGCGTTTGAGTATCACCCCTCAAAAGGGGGAGGCATTCGACTAGGAAAACTGGACGAACCCAAAGAGATAATTTTATCAAAATATAATGCTTTAATTTCTTTGATTGAAGAGCCAGCTGGTTCTTTTAGTCAGTTAACGCGGGAGTATTTTGCTGGGGCAAATTACGCCAGAAAAAAGCCAAGAACAAAAAAAGATTATGCAGACCACTGCGTCAAGGTTTGTAAGACTTTTGGCAATACCAATAAGCACCGCATCAAGCCTCACCATATTAGGCAGTATATGGATAAAAGAGGTGTTAAAAGCGAAGTCCAAGCAAACAGAGAGCATTCTTTTATGTCTGCTGTGTATAGCTGGGCCTATCAAAATGGAAAGGTCAACATTAATCCGTGTAAGGGTGTATCAAAATTTACAGAGCATCACCGAGAACGCTACATAGAACACTGGGAGTATAACTCTGTTCTCAAAGAGGCAATGGTTAAATGGATACTTTGTGCCGCCGCTATGGAAATCAGTTATTGTTGTGCCGCCCGTCAATCAGACGTTTGGAATCTTGAAAAAAATCAACTACGAAAAGAAGGGATTTTTATTCAGCAAGGGAAAACAGGAGCCAAGCAAATTAAGCTTTGGAACCCTCGATTAAAAGCAGCGGTTAACCTCGCCCTCTCTGTTTCAAAAGTAATCAGCTTTAAATATGTGTTCTGTGACGCTAAAGGTAATCACCCAGCCCAAGGCACATTAAGAAATCATTATGATAAAGCAAGAGCAGAGGCATGGAAAAACCATAATGGAGAATGGGTAAATGACTTTACCTTTCACGACATCAAAGCTAAAAGTATGTCAGATTATGATTCTGACTATGACGGCAATTTACAAAAATTTAGTGGGCATAAAACAGAAGCGCAAGCCCAAAGCTATTCCAGAAAAATTAAGCTTTCCCCAACCCTTAAATAGCTCTAAATTTGATGAATCAAAACTACTGGATATTAGGAAAAATATTAGGAACTGTTAGGAAGTTAGTAACCGCTACCCCTACAGACCCCGTGAGAATGGAGGCCGAACCCAGAATCGAACTGGGGTAAACGGATTTGCAATCTGTTATGTTAATGACTATTATCAACAACTTAGCACTCCATTTCCTAACAAAATCTGTAAAAACTACCCGCTAAATGGCTAATAAGTTAATATAAAGACTACTGTATATTAGGAACAAAAAAGGATCATAACATGAACAAAACCCACGTTCCAAAAAATCGCCCATCACTTGAAGAGGCTCAACGGATGGTTGGCGGTTATGTTGAAATGGCAATCAATAGGCCAGACCTCCAATTGCTAGTTGATGAGGATGGATTATCAAAAGATTTAGACGTTAACCATGAGGCTTCTTTTATTGCTAACCAGCGGATTGTTGGAAGTGTGGTTATTTTGAAAGACAAAGCAATGTGGGATTAATTCTTAATAAAAAAGAGAAATAGATTATGACAGTAGCAAAATGTACAGAATGTAATACACCACACCCTGATTTAAACTTTGATATTTATAGCGGATTTAAAGATACACCTAAAATTGCTTTTAGTATGCCAGAAGATGATGAACATCTTTGGTGCGAAATCTGCGATTGCAACAATGCTTATGAAATAGATTTAGAGGATATTTTAAAAGAGGCGGTTTTAGGAAGCATTGAACAAGACCTTGGAGAAGGCTCTCATAGAATAACCAAGCTATTGCGCGATTACGCCGACAAAATAGACGCAGAAGCAGATAAAAATAAGCATCGTTGGGATTAATTAACTATTTCTTTTTCATAACGCTATCAGCTAAACCGCCGCCAAAATAAAACATCACGATTGTTAGCATGATCCAATCAATTTGAAATTCCGACAAAATGGCTTGAACTCCTGTCACATCCTTTCCCAAAAATGTCATTACAATTACTAGCACATAAGTTGATATGTACGTCACAGTAAACATGGTCGCCATGATGCGCTGGGCGAGCTTGAATGGTGCGTAAGCACCCATTAAGTCAGCCTTTGCTTTAGTGCGAGCCTCTATCATCTCAGTGTCGCTAGTGTGGAATGAATCAATTAAATCCATTCCTTTACTAATTACATCCCCGCTGCCAAAAATACTATTCAACAATCCCATGATTTTCTCCTAGTTGAAAGTGGGGTCGGTCACAGAAGCCTTTCCATAATCCACCCCACTGAACCTCAATACCAAGCTCGGAAGCGCTCTGCAATACTGCCGCCGCTACAACCGCTAAATGTTCGTGATCCCATGAGGCTTTACCTGTTTCTGGGTCTATTGCAAAAACGTCTACAGCATTACCGCTTTGATGGTGAGATTTATGCGTCAAACCATCTGCCATAGATAACCCCTGATCAAAAAGCTCTTTCTGTTGAGCCACCGTTCTGACGCCCCCCGATTGGGGAATCCCAAAATCATAAATACTAATTTCAACTGCTCGATCAAGAACAGCTATCAAATCAGGATTAATGCCAGCGCGGTTTTTTAGACTGCTTTTGCCAAACTGATAGCTCATTTCGGTATTCCCTCTTGCAGAAAAACTAAAACCGCAGCCGCAACCGCTGCCGCTAGCCAAGCGCTTTTTTTAATAACAGATCGGCCTACCGCTTGATGAAATTTATCAAATGCTTTACTCGCCGCTAGTTCAGCAATTTTGTCCATTTCAATATCAGTTAACTCTCTATCTTTCATTGATGTTATCTCTCAAAGTTGTAAATCATGTAAATACTTAAAAGTCCGATCCCCACTAAACTTATTACAATAAATAGTGCAGTTTGTATCTGGCTAATAGTTTCTGCCCATTCGCTATCCCTTCGCGCTTTAGCTTTAATTGCAGCCTTTGCCGCGTTTGCTCTTTGGATATTTCTTTTATTTTTGAACGCTTGAAAATCTTGCCACATATGGAGGCGGGTTTTCTTCATTAAAAATTCAAGTTGTTTTTCGGCATTATTTAATTTTTCGAGTGCGTAAAAGGCTTCTAGGTCGTCATTTGTACCGCTTGTTTTGCTAACCTCTTCTTCAACTTTTTCTTTGTGGCCCAGATAGGCTCCAATCGCCTTTGCACAATCGCTAATTTCTTTGCCGTTTTGAACAGCTTTTTTTATAACCGCAAACGCAGCGTTAGCAGCAATGACCGATTCTATTAGCATTTAGCTACCCAATGTAATGTAGACATAGGCCCACGATCTGTATAGGCGACTATGCCCGTCACCTTCGCCACGCTAAATCGCTCTGTCACTTCACGCTGAGAAGTCTGCGGTTCAGCCACTAATGTTTGACCAATAGGCGCAGCAGGCATAAAGACAGGGTAGACCTCAGAAACTGTTGACCACACTATTTCTTCTTCACCTTCTTAGGTGTCCTAGCTGCTGCTGCTGCTTTTTTACCTGCTGGCGTGTATGCGTATTTTTTACCTTTGACTACTGGCATAATATTCTCCTATTCTGGTCTAAATGCTGCTAGGGCTGCTGCGGCTGCTGCGGCTGCTGCTACAACAGCATCGGTGTGTACTGCTGCACATATTAATTGGACGTCTGCACTCTCTGCTGAGTAGTCATCTCCTGCGGTTACAATGTGTCTGTGGAATCCACAGGATAACTCAACACCATCTTCCATCACTGCCGTCTTGGTTCGTACTTGCACTGCTTTGTAGTCACCTACAACTTCTATGCGGTCTTGAGTTACTACTTTGGTTAATGCCATTTTATTTCTCCACTAGCTAATCCAAGCTAGATAATTGTTTATGAGGTAGCCATATAAGTTATATGAAAATCAATATGGCCACCGCCTATATTGCTCCATTGCAGCCAGTCATTAGTGCCAGTTCTGGTAGAATAAATTCTAAGATAACTATGTGTTGGATTTACATAAATATTGCAATATTCAGAATCGCCCGGAACTGTTGTTGCATACTGTGCGACTGCACCATAGGTTTCACGTAGCGGTTGAAAAGGCAACCCACCGAATTGCCAAATAGCATTAGTGTTTGCAATACTACTTCCATTGTAGATATAACCACGCAAGGTCACTAAACGACCAACTTTTGTATAATTAAAAGCTTCGCTAAGAGTGACATTACCTGTCGTAAGCATTATTGCTGGCGTCCAAGTACCCTCTTCATAACAGTCCAAAATTTCTGAATTTGTAGATGCACCTGTGGCACTACTATCTGCAACAATAGAAAAGTCTATTCCCTTTCCGCTAGTTCCTATGACTAGGTTTCCTGCGGTTACTGTTGTATTGCCTGTAAAACTAGGCGTAGATAAAGGAGCCTTTGCAGCTAACGCAGTGTTAGAAGCCTTTGCAGCCAAGTTAGCGTCAATCGTTTTTAAATCTTCTACCCCATCTCTTGCCTTGCTCATCCTGCAATCTCCATGACTGTTATCTCACTTGTTGCTCTAAAAAATGTAGAACCATTAGTGTC
>ENA-ORXF01000948-ORXF01000948.1-marine-metagenome-genome-assembly--contig:-NODE-948-length-19723-cov-4.727018_pt1 | contig 19723 bp, 20 predicted proteins | sample MGYA00237864_ERZ511476 | MGnify/ENA primary metagenome ERZ511476 (study PRJEB26306, sample SAMN06343908) | marine metagenome | isolation source: coastal waters | place: Atlantic Ocean: West Antarctic...
AATTCTTCGAGTACATTCTCTGATGCGTATAGTTGTACTTGCTTTTTGCTCATTGTCAAGACTTATTTTATATAATTATAAGGAGGGGGTAAAAACGCGCCACACTTAGTACGAAAGGATTAATACTTAGTGTAGCGCGTAAGGTGGTTCATACAGGAATATACAAACATATAGTATTTTAGTTTATGTAACGCACAAAGGGTCTAAGGAGGGAGAGAGAAACTTTAACTCGCAGCGCACGTTACATAAGTTTATATTAAGGCAGGGTCAAATAAGTGTCAACTATTATTTTATTTTATTTTCCTTTACTCCAAGAGTACTGCCCACTATCCGCTTGTTGTTGCGTATGAATAGAATGGCAGTTAGCACAAATTAATCTGCATTTACGCATCTCTTTTTTTATACTGTCTCTACTGTAAGTACTCATTTTAGAAATATCATAAGTTTTAGTGTTAGGGTTTATATGATCAAAGTGTAATCCCCAGACACTTTCATTCCAACCACAAATAGTACACCCTACTATCTTTTTATATCTTTTAAGAAAATTTTTATTGCGATCACTGCTTTAGCGCGTTTAATTATTTTACAAAGAAAAGATTTTGATCCAGTAATCTTAATATATGAATCAGGTGCTATTTTAATTCTTGCTCTTGCAATACTAGCTTTAAGAGCTAGAAAAATTTCTTTCTTTAGGCCAAATTAAAAATTAATTAGGTAAGGTTACAGTAACTTTAAATTTAGGAAAAAAAGGGCTTACTCTGCATGCGTTTGCACCACCATTATTCATTGACTCAACCTCTAAAGCATTTCTTGTTCCAAAATTCATATTTATTACTGGAGGAATATCTTTCATTGTAAATGGGGTAGCTATTGTATAAATCATCGACATGTTATCAGAATTATCAGTTGGCACTGATACGGCATTCCCATATAAAGTTGTGTCATCCGGTAAATCGTGCGCGAAGGTGTTGCCATTACTTGTAGATGAACAGTTTTGAACTAAACACATTTTCCCAGAAGAAGTTGCAGACGGAACAAAAACTGTTGCAGCTGATGCCGTTCCTCCAACTTGACCGGCACGCTGTGTTAAATTTCTAGTATTGCTAGCTATAGTCGCATCTTCATCTGTATTACAAGAAAAAGTTCCGCTAATACGAGAGTCAACAACTGCCCCACCTTTTATTATGAATGTTCGACTCATAGTTGGAACAAAGTATCTATATGTTTTTCCAGCTACAAGAGCTGTAGTATCAGCGTATTTTCCTAAAGTAGCTCCAACACTTGCGGATGCTATATCAACTGATAATGACGTATTTCCTAGAACCACACAATCCGAAACACTAAAAGATGTTTCGCTACTAATAGTTGCGTTTTCACAAACTTTTATTGATTGAATTGTAACTGTATATTGGTCTGCATTTGCTCTGACATATGTAGCTGCATAACTCACATTAATAAAAGTACTTAATAAAACAAAAAGTAAAAAAATCTTTTTCATCAATCTAGTCTCCCAATTACAACACCTTCACTTGTTGTCTCTATTTTTATTTTATTATCTCTTTCAACTTTTGAAAGTAATAAATGATTAACTGCCCCAGAAGCAAAAGCATTTTCTGCTATAAACTCATCAAATGCAGAAACACCTTCTCTTCCTGGGTATACAAATCTTACTGAACCAAAACCGTCTGATGATCTAAAGTTATTATCCGAGTAACCAACTTCCACTAAAATATTTTTAGTAATCTGCATTTCTAAAGATACCTCACTTCCATCAGTATCTGTTAAAAGTTTCTCTGCGTCCCAGTCAAAATAAGTATAATGAATATTTGCCCAAGGTAAAAAAGGGATCTGGCCAACAGCATGAATATCATAACCATCTAGCACTCTTTCTATGTTAGCACCAACTGTATTAGAACCTGATATTGCAGAATAATAATTTGCGTAAGCTTGAAAAGCATTTGTTTTTAACTCCAATCCTAAACTTGATCTTGTGTTCTCTTCATCATCAGCATCTACGAATATGTTTGCGCCTAAAATATAGTTATTATTAAAAATTTTCCTGTAACCAAATCCTAAATTGATAGCTACTCTTCCATCGTCTCTTATATAATAATGGTTGAGTTGCATTTGGGAAAAAAATGAGTGGGTATCAGAAACTGAAAATGGTCTAACCAATAGTATTGAATATTCTGGCTTCTTTTCTTCCATGCCTCGAACTTTGACCTCAGTTGTACCAGGACCATTAAAGAACTGTGATATTGAATCAGCTGTAAAATTATTTAATTTACCAAGGTTTTTTTTTATTAAATCATCTCCTGATTCACCAGCCAAAACAGGTAATGATAATAAATATATTAAGATTATTTTATACATATCTACATTATATAAAATTCAGCCGTATTTACAATATACAATAATATATCGATTTATTTAAATATTTTGTTTAAGAAATACGATACTAAGGTCCCAAAGAATATCGCCACTATTAAATTAACAAACACTATTAATATGACCACAATTAAAGCAACAAAAATATCTACTCTTGACTTTGATTTTATATTTGATACAAATTCCCAATCTATAATATCGTAACCAACTTTTAGTAATATTGAAGCTAGGATAGCTAGCGGTATGAGTGATGCATATGTTCCAAATAGTCCAAGTATTAATATTAAAATAATTGAATGTATTAGTCCAGAGTAAGGGGTTTTCCCACCACTTTGAATATTTACTACTGTTCTCATAGTTGCCCCAGCACCTGCTAACCCACCAAAGAATCCTGAAATAATATTACCAATACCTTGCCCCATAGATTCTTTATTTGGGAGATGATTGGTTTTAGTCATATTATCTGCAACTACAGATGTTAATAAGCTATCAATTGTTCCTAATGCTGCGAGCATAATTGAAAAATAAATTACTTCTGGTAACTCTTTATATGTTGGTATGTATATAGAAAAACTTGGAATTCCAGACGGTATATTTCCTATAATATCTTGGTTATTATAATATAAGCTTGTGAGTAAGGTGCCGACGACCAATGCTATAACAGGCCTAGGAATGTAAGCTTCTATTTTTTTTGGAAAAAAAATCACTATTACTAAACCAATTAATCCTATAAACAATGCATCTGCATTAAAATTTGAAATATTATTTAATTTAGCTATGGAAAGTATTACGCCACCCTCTGACCCAAGACCAAAAAGAACAGGGATTTGCAAGCTTATAATTATAACGCCTATACCTGACATAAAACCTGTAACTACTGCAGGCGGTATCTTTCTAACATACTCACCAAGTCTACTCACGGCTATCAATATCTGAAGAAATCCCGCTAAGGATATTATAAAAAATACTATTTCTATATTTTTTTCAAAATATAAAAAAATAGAGGCCACTACTACTGTCATAGGTCCAGTTGGCCCTGTGATTTGAGTTGGCGTTCCTCCGAATAAAGCGGCAAAAAAACCTACTATTATTGCTCCGTAAAGTCCCGCTAAGGGCCCTAGGCCTGAAGATACTCCAAATGCCAAAGCCAAAGGTAGTGCAACTACAGCGGCTGTTAAACCACCAAAGAAATCGCCCCGGATATTATTTAAATTATAACCGTGGAAAATTTTCATATGTTTTAGTCTTACTTGTGAATTTTTTACTTAAGTTAGTAGCGCCAACATCTCATCGGTATATGTAAACTTCTCTCTTGGCTTACCTTTTGGTTTTCCATTTTCTACTTCGTGTTTATCAATTACTTCCCACTCAATGAAATTAATATATCTTATTTTTTTTGCGTCGAGAATTTCATGGATTTTTTTATTACCTAATCGTTCTTTTTTATCATCCAGCTTAGTAATGTCTTGCATTAACTCTGCTATTGTTTCATTCGCACAGGCCTTATTTGTTCCAATAATTCCACTCGGCCCTCTTTTAATCCATCCTGCTGTATACATTTGCGGTACTACAACATTATTCTCATTATCTTCCGTGATTCTTCCTTTATCGTTTGGTATCACGCCCCAAGCATCATGAAATGGTACGCCATCTAACGCAACCCCTCTGTAGCCTATACTCCTGAATAAAATACCAGCCTCTAGGTTTTCAAGCTCGCCTGTTCCTCTAGCGGACTGTTTAAATGGCTCGCCTGATAAGGCGTTCTTTTCAAACACAACTGTTTCCAGTTTCCCTTCTCCTTTAAGCTCAATAGGACTTCTCAAAAATTGAATATGACATTTTTTTGGCTTTACATATGGTTTTGTCCACGGGAATTGTCTCGCCTTATGTGGTTTCTTGTCTTCTGAATAACCACTAAATAACTCATATATTTTTTTCGCGGCTCTTCCATTTCTATCAGAAAGCTCATCTGCGCTAGATTTATTTAAGATTGCTTCTTCAGGATCAACGAATGTATCGCACTCCCATAATTCACCAAATTCTTTTAGTTCTTTTGATGTCATCGCGCCTTGTGCCGGGCCTCTTCTCCCCACAACATAGATATCCTTTATCTTGCTGTTTTCTAATACGTCTAGAGCATGCTGAGATATATCTGTCTTCTTTAATTCGTCTGTAGTTTTAGCTAAAATTCTTGCAACGTCAGCAGCAACATTTCCTTGCCCAATTATAACCGCTGTTTCATGAGAAAGATCAAACTCTCTTTCTCTATATTCTGGATGACCATTATACCAAGCTACAAATTCTGTTGCCGTATGACTTCCTTTTAAATCTTCTCCTGGAATACCAAGCTTCCTATCTGTTTCAGCACCCATGGTTATAATTACCGCGTGATGCGTTTCTTTTAAATCTTCTATAGTAATATCTGTTCCAACGCTAACGTTCCCGAAGTAATTAAATGCTTCCGCTTCCGCCATAACCGCAAATTTTTCAATACTTTTTTTAATTAAAGGGTGATCAGGCGCTACTCCTGTTCTAACTAAACCGTATGGTGCGCATAGTTTCTCTATTACATTAACTTCAACTTTATACTCGGAATTTATTAAAGCATCTGCCGCATAAAAGCCACTTGGGCCTGCGCCAACAATTGCTACTTTTAAAGGATTATCTGAACTTCCTAATTTACTCATTTTTTCTCACTCAATAATATTTTATAAACCTAGCGTTTCTCTTTTATCTTCTGCACCTTCAAGAGGCTCGAGAGTATCGGTTATGTTTGGGGTTTCTTGTGACCTTTCTTCGTTAATATCGATCCAATGCTCTTGGCCATCCGGAAGATCATCTTCTTCAAAAATTGCTTCAACGGGGCATTCAGGTACGCAAGCACTACAATCAATACATACATCTGGATTTATATATAACATTTCGTCATCTACATGAAATGCTTCAACGGGGCATACAGATACACAGTCTGTAAATCTACACCCTCTGCAATTATCAGTTACTACTGTTGTCATAGTCGGTCTCCTAATTACTTATCTTAAACAATTATATACTTACGCGGAAAAAACTAAAAGTTCTCCACGATTCATTTCGACAGCGTCGCCACTCCATCTGTGGAATACACCATCAACATACTTATCATCAATTTCTATAGCCGTATTATCTTTTAAATACTTAAATAATAATTTTAAATACACTGGATTATATTTACAATCATATGAAAAAGTTGGTAGAACTTCTGGCTGATCCATGCATATTATTGTGCCTCTCTTCATTCCGGCACCTGTTCTAATACCCATTTCACCAAAGGCTAAAATAGTTCCAGAATTCATATTAACCCCAGTAAAATCACCGCATTTTCCACCGACGATAAGAGTAGCGTTTGACATTGCATGTCCTAATTCATTTTTTACATTGCCTTCTATAATTACTTCTCCGCCTGTAACACCCGTTGACGCTCCGCGATAAGCACTTGCTATACAATGTCCGGAATTTCCTGTTATGTGTACTCTGCCGCCAGTCATTGCTGGAACTATCCAATCACCAGTACTTCCATTAACTTTTATAAAGCCGCCAGTCATTGCCGACCCAAGATGGGGACCCACATCTCCACTTATCTGCATTTCACCTGAAGACATATTTGTACCTAAATACTTAACTCGATGCATATCGCCTTCAACTTCTAATACTTCAGACTTATTATCAGTTACTGAAAAAAAATCTGCCAAGTTAACTTCTCTATTCCCATGAAATAGTTTTAATCTCTCAATTTCTTTTGCCTTTAACTTATTAACAACCCCTGGAGTTATACTTTCTGCTTCAAAGGGTACGTCTGGTTGTGTGTGTAATTTTAATTTCATAATTTTTATTTAATCATATCCTTTAAAAAAAACTTATACTGTCCTAGTTTACCGCCAAAATTTCCTGCTGTTATTTGAGCTACGCCTTCTTGCGCAGACTCTCGAATACCAATCTTCATAGCTTCGAAAACATCTGCTTCGCTAACACCATCTATTACAACCTCGTAACAAGAATTAATATTTTCTGGTATAGCGGAATCATTTATCATGCCTTTAATTGAAGGACAATAAATATGATTCGTTGACGCTATAAGGGCTTTATACTTCGAGCCAACTTTACTCCCACTTCGAACTACTCCGTTTGGAAATGGTAAAATTATATTCGCTACCTCTCTCATTTTTTGAACGCAGTCAGCAACTGCTTTAAGAGTTAATTTTGAATCTTCCCCAAGAATATAAAAATTTCCACCACCGACTGATTTTTTAACTCCAAATTTCTCACTGATTAAAAACTCACCGTCAAATACAGGAATTCTCCAAAATCTTTCATTATTTATTTTTTTACTTAACTGATATCCGTCACCGAAATATCTCAATGCCCCGCCAACATTTACGCTATCTTCTAAATCAAAACCACTAAAACAAGCTGTAGTTGGACACGTCATAACACACTGACCTATTCTTTCTATCAGCCTCTTACCTAAACCTTCTTTATCCATAGTAAAAACTAAAATACTGTATCCAGGCCTACCATCTGGGGTCTGGTCAGCTGATAATTTTGCATCTATTCCTGCTTCGCATTTACAACCAATAACAGAGGTTGCAAATCCAGTCATAGCTTGTGCTGCTCCCAGTGCCCAATAATCAGATTCAGCTGTGATAATTACTTTTGCAGACCACATTGAAAATGCTTCTGCGTAAGTGTCGATAACTTGTGTGTTATTAATTTTCATAAATACTATTTTTTTTATTTGACTCAATTACAACACCAGTTCCATGAAGATAATCATCGTTAATAGCATAATTCTCAAACGAGATTGAATAAAAATCATCAAAGAAAGGCTTAATTACTTTCTCGATACTCTTATCGTATTCTGGCGCCACTCGTAAAACCTTTTTATCCGTGTAATCACTAACAAACTCATGATTTGAAATCAATAATTGCCCTGCTTTTAGAACATATCTGGGCGCATTAAACATCGCTTCTTTATCATCCAATATGTCATATATTGTTATATCTGCATCAGCACCTACGCCTAGATGTCCTTTATCTTTTAATCCTAAGCATTTTGCTGGGCCAGCTCTTGTTATTATACAAATTTCATTTAACGTATATTCTCTTTTTAATTCACCTAATATTGTGCTATTCATTGCTTTTTGATTTAGATGCTTCATTGATTCTTTTCTAAACTCATAGTCCATTAATAACTTTATCACCATTGGGTAGTTCATAAATGATCCGCCATTGGGATGGTCAGTAGATAACACTATTCTCCATGGGTCTGCAGACAGTAGGAATATTTCTAGTCCAATAGCCCACTGCAAAGCATGCGTATAAATCATCCCCTGATAATCAAAAGGAAGTATTCCGCAACCACTTTCACACTCTGTGTCAGCATTTACCCACTTTTGTGGCTTATATCCCCTTAGCAAATAAGTCAGCGGCGCGTCAGCGGTCATAAACATCGCTTTACCGAACATAACTTGCCCTACATCGCATGTAATATTTTCATGTGAATTTACGTAATCTGTAATTTCTTTTGAAGCAGATTTTGGTGATTTCCCCATTTCACCCGCATAACTATTAAATTGTATATGCGCGATGTGAAGTCTTCTATCGCCAGCAGTCTTCATTGTTTCAATCGTAGTATCGTAATTGCCAGTATGGCCTAAATTATTACAATGAATGTGTGGTGGATGAGGCAAACCTAATTCATGAACAGCGTCAATAAAAGCGTCAATAACAGCTCTTGGCGATAAATCTACCACTTTACTTTTATCATCTATATTTTTTACATTTAAATTCTTATGTCCTTTCCAGGGCTCATCACCGCCTGGGTTTACTAATTTAACTGAATAAGATTTTGTTGCATTTAACCACCAAGCTACCGCCTCTTTAAACTCTTCTTTTCTTCCTTCAGCTATTAAGCTTTGCAAAAATAAATTATTAGCTAAAAGAACATAAAATCCATTATCAATAATTGGTGTGTCGTACATTTCCTCCAAAGCATGTCTTGCAGTAAGAGGTGGGACAGCAGCTTCCATAGCTGTTGTGTACCCTAAAGTTGCATATCTATAGCCAGTGGCGAAAGTTGATGGCACTATTCCGCCAGAACCTGATTGGGTATAAGGTGTTTTAAAGTGAGGATCTAGCCTGTGATCTTCTGGCATGAGTTTTCTTGCCAAATTAACTTTTGGGCCTGTTATGTGGCAATGAATATCTACACCGCCCGGCATTACAGCCATACCGTGAGCGTCAATCTTTAAAGCAGACTCTGAGACTTTATCTACAATCTTTCCGTCTTTGATGCAGATATCGCAAACCTTCCCTTCAACTTTATTTGTGGGATCAAAAACTAAACCATTTATAATACGAATTTCATTATTCATAATGTGACTTAAACCTTTTTAATTTATATAAATTGATTAAATATATTTACTTTTAGCGTAAGGTCGATTTGCTTTTTTAGACAGCTCCTTTACTTTCTTCCTAAGCTTAGTTAAAACTTCTAAATCACTCGGGAAAGGAGAATCAAAAGCTGGCCTCAAACTAATCGGAACATCATCCATTCTATAGACAGTACCGCCGGTATTAATTCCGTAGGTGCTTGTTTGAATAGAAACATGTGCTGCCTCACTTGTAGGAGTATTCTTTGTATCTATCGATATCAATTTACACTTATCACTAGTTATATGTTTAATTGCAGGTTTTGGGAAATTAGCAACAGGATCAGCTGCAATTATTAATGCCGCGTCTGCCTCGCCCCTTGAGAGAGTATCAACAGTTGTAAACTCACCTGGATTAAACCTAGGGTGACCTCTGCTAAAATTAACTCCGAATGGGTAGCCAGTCTGCCAAGACACTACGTTATCTGCGCCTGTCACATTGCCGTGACCTCTTGCTGGTTTAGCTACAAAGTGTGTAAATTCATTAAGATCAGTTGCAAGCGCCATTAAAGCTCCAGAATTAAAATGTCTGCCTCGGGTCATTGTTAAGCCCATCCCAAAAAATATCACTCCATATTTGCAGTTTTTCATTCTATCGATAAGATCTTCTATAACCTCTTTCTCAACACCACATAATTCTTTAGAGTTATCTGGGATATCAACACCTTTACAAGCAGCTCTTAACATCCATAACAATTCAAAATCTTTTCCAGGTTTTACCTGAAGAAATATATCTGCGACACCTGCAGTTTTTGTATGCCTTATATCTACAATAACCACTGTACGATCATCTTTCCCGTTAGGGGTAAACATCCCTTGCGGAGTTACTGCGTATCTAGAAAAATGTCTTGGGTGTGCTTCAGCTGGGTTACCGCCCCAATACATTACAAAATCAGCTCTGTTTTTTACCTCACCTAAAGTCATGGTTGGTTCCCCAACGCCTTGGAAAGCCATACCAGAAGGTCCGTGACACACTGATGTCGTTGTATCTATTGTTCCACCGCAATCATCCATGATTGGCGCGCATTGTCTTTGTGCTTCACATATTGTGTCACTCATTCCATAAAGTATTGGAAATTTAGCATCCATCAATACTTTGGCAGCTTCGTCCACCGCTTCGTCTAACGTAACTTCTTTTCCATCAATTCTTGCTATTGGCTTATCTTCTATAACATGATTTAAAAACCAAGATTTTCCAAGAACGCATGCATCCTTAGCTTTTGTTATTACTTTTCTATCCATGTCGACTGTTAGAGTTATGTCATCACAACAGCAACCACAGAATGTACACGTAGCATTTTCTACTATCTTTTCGTTTATAATTTTGTTGTCTATACTTGCTGCACTCATTCCAATATCTCCTTTATTATCTTCGACAAGAATTAGCCTATCGCTGTTGTTGGCGGTAACGCCGTTTTCTTTTTAACGCCTTTTTTAATAAATTCCACGTCAATAGTCATGCCCTTTGAAGCAGGCATACCTGTTCCACAGGTCTCTCCATCGAACAAATTGCTTGATGGTGGGCCATAGGGGATAAATGCATAACCAACGGGGAGCTTGCCTTCTTTTAAAACTTTCACCTGAACTTCGGTTTCACCAACATGATTGCTGATTTTTACGATATCGGCTGTTTCCAAACCAATTTCTTGCGCATCTTCAGCGCTTATTTCTAACTGAGTAGTAACTCTTATGTACTCTTCCTTAAGTTTACCCTTATTCAGTGCGGTGCCTTGTTTAGCTGAGCGCCCTGGTATAAGTATTAGTTGTCCCTTCATTGTGTCATTATGTTTTTCCCAATCTTTTAATCTATATTATCTTATGCTTATTAAGATATCCTATTATAGGTAATAAAACAATACTATTATATCACTATAGTGGTATGTCCACTCACATTGGTGCCGATATGGAGCCGCCTGTCAGAATCGAACTGACTACCTGCTGATTACAAAACAACTGCTCTACCAAATGAGCTAAGGCGGCAATTATCAACGTCCCAATACTATAAGACCATCAAAAAGAAGTGATTCTACATGTATTATAGGGTAGTTACAATTATCTATTACATATTGAGCATTGCCACCAGTAACATAAATGCTTGGCGTACTTTTTTTCACTACTATCATTTTCTCTAAAACATTATTTATAGCGCCATAAGCAGATAGAATGGAGCCGTTTTCGATACACGATCTCGTATTTTTAGAAAATATATCGTCCGACAAATCTTCTTCAAAAAAATTAAAATCCAGAATTTCAAAAAAAGCGTTATCAATGATTTTTTTACCGGGGAGGATGATTCCGCCAATATGTTTTTTAGTTGAATCCAAATAATCAATCGTAGTTGCAGTCCCAGCATCAATAACTATAAGGTCATTTTTGGTTTGGTAAGAAGCGCCTACTAAATTTAGAGCTCTATCAACGCCTAATCTATTCACATTTTTTTTATATGCAGGCGAAATATATTTTTCACAATCTTTAGAGTTAAAAAACTCTAATCTATTTTTAATATTTTCAGGAAGCTCTCTGATTAGACTGTTAAGGATATTCTCATTTAGTACGCTGCAGCATAAAATCTTTTTATACGCGGTTTCTTTCGTTAATAAGCTTAATTCATCTGCAATCAGCTCATCATGGTAGCCATTTACTCTCAACAAAGTGGCTTTACCATTTTCAATAAATGCTATCTTGTAGTTAGTGTGTCCAAAATCAATCGCATAGAAATTCATCTTTTATAATCTTAACTTCATTAATGTTGTATAAATAAGTTTTCTTGTCATAAAAGCAGCGTAGCTGCCCTAATTCATTTATACCCATCAACTTAGCCTTAACTCTCTCTTTATTTATTAATATAGTTTTTAACTGACTATAATTATAGTCTATATTATTCCAATCTTCAGAAAGTTTTTTATGGTCACAATTTTCAAACGTTGACAAAGATTCCACTACAGCGTCTATTAAGGCTGCGGCAATTTTATTTCTATCGACAATATTCTTGCTGTTGACGGAAAGTAAGTCAGTAGCATTCTGGTTAATATTTTTTTTGTCTTCCTTGGATATTTCGATATTCAGGCCAACCCCAACTACCAGATATACTTTAGAATCTTTTTTATGGACCAAATCTATTAAGGTTCCCGCAAGTTTAAATCCGTTATGAGTTAAATCATTGGGCCATTTTGCTTTTATACCCTTATAACCCATAGCAACCAGAGATTTAATTAAATTAATAGCTATAAAATAATTTAACATATGTGGTTGTTTTATCGCCTGGTTAAAATTCCATGCCGCAGAGAAACAAATATTTCTTTTGGCCGCTACCCAATCATGGCCCGACACACCCCTGCCTTGAGTTTGGTTTTCAGCCATACATATGTGACCATTTGGATAAATGCAGTTCTTTTCAAGTAAAGTGTCATTTGTAGAGGCAATGTTTTCATGCACTTGTATAACAGGAACTAGTAATTTTGATTCTATTGATAGAGAATCACGTATATAATATGGATTTAGAAAATCATCAAAATTTTTCATGGATAAACCTACAAATAAAAACTTCATTACCAATATAATTGATAATGATAATAGCACTAATAAATTTAGTGGGCGAGTTCACACAAGATTCCCCCCTGAGCCAAATGGTTATCTTCATATTGGTCACGCAAAATCTATATGCCTGAATTTTGAGATTGCAAATACATATAAGGGTAAGTGCAATCTAAGGTTTGATGATACAAATCCAGAAAAAGAAAACGTTGAATACATTGAGTCTATAAAAAAAGATATTCAGTGGTTAGGTTATAAGTGGGGCTCTATGCATTTTTCATCTGACTATTTTGATAACCTTTATGAATATGCGCTAAATTTAATTGAGAATAATTTCGCTTATATTGACTCGTCAAGTGCTGAAAAAATTAAACAAGAGAGAGGAACTTTAACTGAACCAGGCGTAAATAGTAAAGATAGAGATAGATCTATCTCAGATAATATAAAGTTATTTAAAGAAATGAAGCAAGGTAAGTTTACAGATGGGGAGTATGTTCTTAGATTAAAAATCGACATGCTTTCGCCCAATATTAATATGCGTGACCCAGTAATTTACCGAATTAAAAAATTTAAGCATCACAGAACTGGGAATGATTGGTGTATTTATCCTATGTATGATTTCACCCATTGTATTTCAGATGCCATAGAAAATATAACACACTCTTTATGCACTCTTGAATTCGAAGACCACAGAGATTTATACGATTGGATTATAGAGAAAATTAATCACGAAAATAAACCCCAGCAAATTGAGTTTTCAAGATTAGCTTTAGAGCACAATTTAATGAGTAAAAGAAAATTAAGTGAGTTAGTTGAAAAGAACTATGTTTCAGGCTGGGATGACCCAAGAATGCCAACAATTTCAGGAATGAGAAGGAGAGGTTTCACTTCAAATTCCATTAAAGATTTTTGTGGTCGCATAGGCATAACCAAAAAAAATAGCTCTATAGAAATGGGGGTTTTAGAAAACACTATAAGAGAAGAGCTTAATTTATCAGCTAAAAGAGTCATGGGAATTCTTGATCCATTAAAAATAGTGATTACAAATTATCCAGAAGGCGAAAAAGAAGAGATTCTTGCGGCTAATAACCCTAACGACAAAGAAAGCGGCCAAAGAAATATTAGCATTTCAAAAAATATTTACATTGATAAAAATGACTTTATGGAGTCCCCAGAAAAAAAATACTTTAGGCTTTCGCCTGGCAAAGAAGTAAGGTTAAGACATGCATTCAATATAATTTGCAATAAAGTTATTAAAAGTGATGATGGTAAAATTATTGAGTTAGAGTGTTCGTTTGACCCGGTTAGCAGAGATATGAAAAAGGGCAATAAAGTTAAAGGAATGCTTCATTGGGTTGATGCTAATAATTGTATAGATGCAACTATAAATATATATGACAGATTATTTACCGAATCAAACCCATTAAATTTAGAGAACTTTAATGAAAACTCTCTGGTAATTAAGAAACATGCGAAATTAGAAAAAAATATTGATTTAAATAATTTTGAGGCTAGATATCAATTTGAAAGAGTTGGGTATTTCATAAGAGATAATAAATTTTTAGATCAGGGTATTATTTATAATAAAATTGTTTCTTTAAAAGATACGTGGAAGAAAACAAAAAACAAGGATGCTAAATGAAAATAATTAGATGGGTTTTAGGAAGAATAATTTTAATACTAGATTTTATAACCAGACCTAGAAAACTTAACAGAGTAACTAGCGAGCAAAATGAACTTGATAGGAAATTTTCAAATCACAGTATATATCAATTTCATACGTGTCCTTTTTGTGTGAAAGTTAGAAGGTATTTAAGAAAACATTCTTTGAACATAGAAATCAAAGATGCGCGTGGAAATAAAGCCCACCGAAAGGAACTAAAAGAAGTTGGCGGAAAGATACAAGTTCCATGCTTACGTATTGAAAAAAATAATAATGAAATTGAGTGGCTTTATGAGTCTAAAGATATAATTAATTATTTAGATAATTTTATTAAGTCTTGAAATCTTATAGCAAATTAACAGACGACGATGGCTTTCTGTTTGACCCAGAAGATTGGACCAAAGAATTCGCAATTAAAGCAGCTGACAGTCTCGATATAAATTTAACAGATGATCATTGGTTAGTGATAAACATGATCAGAGAAAAGTATGAAAGCTCTATGAGGGTCCCCGAGTTAAGGCATATTTTAAAATCAATGAAGATTCTAATGGGTGAGAAAAAAGCCACGAGAAAATTTGTTTATGGTCTTTTCCCCTATGGTTATGGTCAGCAAGGCTGCTTGATAGCAGGAATGAGGCAGCCTAGAAAACTTTGGCTAGACTTATAAATAAAAGATATGTAGTCTTTGGTTTTAAAATTCATAAAAAAATACAATCAGGAGAGTAAAATGACTCAAGCTACAGCTAGACACATCTTGGTAGAAACTGAAGAACTATGTCTTAGTTTAAAAAAACAAATTGAAGACGGACTAGACTTTGCAGAAGCTGCAAAAACAAACTCATCTTGCCCCTCTGGTGGTAACGGCGGGGACCTAGGTTCATTTTCACCAAAACAAATGGTTAAAGAGTTTGATGAGGTAGTATTTACAGGGGACTTAGAGAAACTGCATGGTCCAGTAAAGACTCAGTTTGGTTATCATTTGATAGAAATTACAAGCCGCGAGGATTAAGCTTTAGTATTTTTTATAAATACCAGTAAAGATTTTTGTCTCTGACTCTAGATACATCTCATCTTTATCAAATAAGAAAAGCTTAAAAGTGTCGTTTGAAAAAACTTCTTTCGACACTTGTTTTTTTTTCAGGACCTCTGTTATTTTTAAAAATCCATTTTTATCACTCCACGCATAACCATTTAGCTGATAAGATTCACCCTGCTCAATTAAATTTAATGTGATTTCAATATTTTTTTGCAAATTAAGTTTATTTTTTGTCCAGTCTATAGAATCAATGTGCCTATACCTATTATACTTTATTGGCATTTTATCAATGTTTACAAACTCAGAAAATACAAAACCATTAGTACCATTTTGGGAGATGTAATACCATTTGCCAAACCTGTGATTATTAATATTTTCAGTATTGTGTGAATCAACTAAATTCAATTTGATATTTGAATTTACCTTTAAAAAAAATACTTTTTTAATTTCAACTCTTTCGTATTTATTAATTTTTTTTAAAATTTTACTATATTTTTTACTAATAATTGGTATATCTCTTAAATTAACATTGTTAATATTTATAGCGCCATATTCAGATGTGTCATAATAATAGGTAATAAGCTCTGTCGGTATATTCTCAAAACAACTTTTGAAAAAAAATTCGCAGCTACTGTTTCCTGCATAACTATTTGAGCTGATAAATAATAAAAATAAAAAAATATTTTTGCACTTAGTCGTATTCATTATCTTTCCAATCTCTTGTATGTTGAAACACCTCTAATTCACTACACATTTCTTTTTTAAAATGATTTTGCACTGAGATCTTAATAATAGAATTATCAAATCTTAAAAAAGGATTTACCGCTAATTCATTCTCTAATTTTGATGGGATTGAGGGATAGCCACTTTTCAATAGCTTTTTAACCTCTTCCTCTCGAACTAAAAGATCTAAGTTATTTGGGTCAATAATTTTTGCAAAGCCTATGTTATCTAATGTGTACTCATGCGCACAATAAATCATAGTCTCGCTTGGAAGACTTTTAATTTTATTCAGCGCTTTGTACATATCATCGTATGTGCCTTCAAATAGTCTTCCACAACCACAAGAAAACAAGGTATCGCCACAAAAAAGTTTATTTTTAAAGTAATAGGCAATATGGCTACTCGTATGTCCTTTAACATCTAGGACCTCGAAAGATTCATTAAGGCTATCTAATTTAATATGTTCGTTATTTTTTACTATTACGGTTAGCGGTACTCTAGGATCTTTAGGACCGTAAATATTTACTAAAGGATAAGCTTGCTTTAGTTTTTCAACTCCACCCATGTGGTCATAGTGATGATGCGTTATTAAAATATCTGATAACACTAAATTATTATCATTAAGATATTTGATCACCTGCTCACTCTCGCCTGGGTCTACTACTACCGCATGATTACTATTAAGCTCATGCAGTATCCAAATGTAATTATCTGCGAAAGCAGGAATTTGTATAATATTCATAATTGACTTACATAATATAAAAGTTGTCTAAGTGTGCATTATAAGCAAAAAATGTTTTAATTATAACCATGCAATCATCAAAATTATTTATCATACTCGGAAATCAATTATTCCATCAACAACATATAAATAAATATAAAAGTGATCATGTGTTTTTTATGGCGGAGGATTATGGCTTATGTACGTATGAAAAACACCATAAACAAAAAATATTACTTTTTTTGTCATCCATGAGGTCATATGCAGAAGAAATAGAAAATAACGGATATGAGTTAATTTATCACAAGATCAGTCATAAAGCTTTTAAACGAGACTATATTGACAAGATTAAAGATGCTCTTAATTCAAAAAATATCAAAGAAATTACTAGTTTTGAAATAGAAGATAAGCGATTTGAGAAGATACTACTTGATTTTTTTAAAGAAGAAAAAATAAAATGGAATATTCTTCAAACACCTATGTTTTTAAATGCAAGAGATGAGTTTAAAAAGCATATAAATGACTCAAAGAAAATTTTAATGGCTAATTTTTATAAAAAAACCAGAAAAAAATTAGATATTTTAATAAGTGAGGATGGTAAGCCTGAAGGAGGAAAATGGAGTTTTGATAGTGAAAATAGAAAAAAAATACCTAAAGAAATTATAATTCCTTCTTTCCCAAAAATTCCCCAAACACAACATACTAAAGATTTAAAGCCAATCATAGAGAAAATATTTCCCCAGCATCCTGGCAATACATCTGATTTTTGGTTCGCAACGACACATAGTGATGTCATGAAGTTAGTAGATTTTTTTATTAAAAAAAAGCTAAATTTATTTGGAGATTATGAGGATGCAGTTAGTCAACAGAATAATATTCTTTTTCATAGCGCTTTGAGTCCTTATCTAAATCTTGGTTTAATTACGCCAGAATCTCTTGTTGAAAATATTTTAGTTTTCTATAAAAAAAATCATGTTAATTTCAATTCATTAGAGGGTTATATTAGGCAAGTTATTGGGTGGAGAGAATTTACAAGAGGGGTCTATCAGAACTTTAACTCGGACATGGAGTCTAGTAATTTTTTTAAACATAATAGAGGTATGAAAAAATCATGGTACGAAGGTAGCACAGGGTTACCTCCTTTAGACTACGCTATCAATAATGCATCTGTTTATGGATGGTCGCATCACATTGAAAGATTGATGATATTAGCTAATATTATGAATCTATGTGAAGTTAAACCAATTTATGTCTATAAATGGTTTATGGAAATGTTTGTTGACTCTTCTGAATGGGTTATGGCCCCAAATGTTTATGGAATGGGCTTATATAGTGATGGGGGTATTTTTTCTACAAAACCTTATATTTGCGGCTCAAACTACTTTCTTAAAATGATGGATTTTAAGAAAGGTGATTGGTGCAACACTATGGACGGACTGTATTGGCGATTTATAAATAAAAACAGAGATTTTTTTTCTAGCAACCCAAGGTTATCTATGATGGTGAGTATATTTGATAGAATGAAGCCAGAGAGAAAACAATTAATACTTCTTCAGGCTGAAAATTTCATTGCGAAAAATACTTTTATATGAAGAAAGAGAATCTACCTTTTAAGTTATGCCCTGTTTGTAATAGGCCGTTTTCTTGGAGAAAAAAATGGAAATTGAATTGGGCAAATGTTAAATACTGCTCAAAGAAATGCTCGTCTGAAAACAAGACTTAATTTTTTTCATCTGCAAACTTGTGGTTTGTGTCGCGATGATGCATTTCATCTTTCCTAATAGCAATTATTACATCACTTAATTTTGCATTTATACCAAGATTCCAATAATCAATTGCTAATTGTGGAGCAGGCGTATTCTCTATTGAGCCACCCTCTACTAGCGATAAGTATTCTGTATAACTTATTACAGCTTCTTCCTCAAAGTAACCTGTTAAACGATGTGCTGTTAGTGGAAAAAAAATGTACAGAATAGAATAAAAAAAAATAAAAATAAATTGCGCAAATATTACTAATATTCTCTCAAATTTACTTGGTTGAGCAATTTGAATGAATGTCATTAAGTGCATTCTTTCATTTTCGGCTTCTGCTAACATTTCCCTGAGTTTTGGCCCGTAACCTACCTGCATAGATCTTAAGGACTTAAAATGCATAAAAACTCCTGACACCATTCCTGGCACAGCAGCTACAGTTTCTAAAACTATTGCTCGATGTCCGTATCTTTTCGCAAAAAAAGTATCAGCGCACCACCTAAGAAGCTTAGTTATGCTTTTTGCAAATTTATCGCTAAATGTTATAGGTGTATGATTAATCATTAATTTAATTATTAGGTTTGTTAAAATCTCTAACTTATATAAAAAATTTAGGAAAAAATATAATACACGGAAATCTAATATAAGTTATAAAAAATTATATAGAAGAATGCAATAAAAAGGTATTGAACAAGACATAGGAAAGTATAAAAAAATTTGGGTAAAAAAAATAAAGCCTGATAGTGTCCTACTCTCACATGGGGAGACCCCACACTACCATCGGCGATACATCTTTTCACTTCTGAGTTCGAAATGGGATCAGGTGGTTCAGATGCTCTATGGCCATCAGGCAATTCTTTTCACAATGCAATCTTAAGTATTTTAGCGTTTTTTTAACAACCAATATACTTGGATGTTATATAGTCAAACCTCACGGGTAATTAGTACTGGTTAGCTTCAAGTATTACTACTCTTCAACACCCAGCCTATCAACCTAGTCGTCTACTAGGGCCCTTTAGGGAACTTTAAGTTCCAGTGAGATCTCATCTTGAGGTAGGCTTCCCGCTTAGATGCTTTCAGCGGTTATCCCTTCCGTCCATAGCTACCCGGCGATGCCACTGGCGTGACAACCGGAACACCAGAGGGACGTTCACTCCGGTCCTCTCGTACTAGGAGCAAATCCTCTCAAATCTCAAACGCGCACGGTAGATAGGGACCGAACTGTCTCACGACGTTCTAAACCCAGCTCGCGTACCACTTTAAACGGCGAACAGCCGTACCCTTGGGACCTGCTTCAGCCCCAGGATGTGATGAGCCGACATCGAGGTGCCAAACACTCTCGTCGATATGGACTCTTGGAGAGTATCAGCCTGTTATCCCCGGCGTACCTTTTATCCGTTGAGCGATGGCCCTTCCATTCAGAACCACCGGATCACTAA
>ENA-ORXF01000951-ORXF01000951.1-marine-metagenome-genome-assembly--contig:-NODE-951-length-19698-cov-10.536466_pt1 | contig 19698 bp, 21 predicted proteins | sample MGYA00237864_ERZ511476 | MGnify/ENA primary metagenome ERZ511476 (study PRJEB26306, sample SAMN06343908) | marine metagenome | isolation source: coastal waters | place: Atlantic Ocean: West Antarctic...
TTTCTGATAAAGACATAATTTTTAAAGGTAAGAAGGGTAATGATGTCATCACCGCCTTAACTTTGGATATGAGCGATTTTGGTTCAGCGTCTTTTGTAGCGGCTGTTGATGTTGCTACCACGCTGACAGCACAAAAGCTCGTATTAACAAATGGTGTTGCTGGTCAGGGTAACGCAAATCTGAAATTTTCTAACTCTGCTGATGCGATCACGCCCGCAAATAGTTCAGGTTCAAACAACGACAACGCTATAGATTTAGGCTCAAGCTCTGCTCGTTTTGACGACATCTATGCCACAAACGCCACTATCCAGACATCTGACCGAAACGAGAAGCAAGACATTGCAGAGCTTTCTGACGCAGAGCAACGTGTAGCCGTAGCTTGTAAAGGCTTACTGCGTAAGTTCCGCTGGAAATCTTCAGTAGCAGAAAAAGGTGACAAAGCTCGTACACACTTTGGAATCATAGCCCAAGACTTAGAGGCTGCATTTGTTGCTGAAGGCTTAGACGCAAGTGACTACGCAATGTTTATAAACACCGCGTGGACTGACGAAGAAACTAGCGAAGAAAAGATTAGGATGGGTGTTCGCTACAGTGAGCTACTCGCCTTCATAATCGCAGCAATTTAATTGGAGAATAATCATGGCAGTAACTTGGACAATCGCACAACTAGAACGTAACACAGACGGCAATGGCGTAGTAGTAGCACATTGGAGAGCAACAGACAGCGAAGTAGTGGGTGAAGTAACTCACACAGGCAGTAGCTATGGCACTTGTGGCTTCACACCTGACAGCACTGCTGACGGCTACACAGCCTATGCAGACATCACAGAAGCTCAGGCTATTGGATGGGTAAAGGCTGACGTAGATGCTGACGCTATTGAAGCCTCTATAGCCTCACAGATAGAAGCGTCTAAGGCTCCTGCTGTAGCCACTGGGACACCTTGGTAATGGAGTATTTATTAGACCTGTATGTACTTGCAACAAGCCTAGTCAGCGTGGCTAGTGTTATATGTAACTACACAGACACGCCCAAGGACGATGCGTTTGTAGCTAAAGCGTACAAGTTACTTGAGCAGTTTGCATTCTTAGGTGGAAAGGCCAAGCAATGAGTGATAATACGATCTCAATCCCAACATGGGCATTACCTTTGGTAGTGTCTTTGTTTGTAGGTGCAATAAGCTACGGTGCGGCACAGGCTAACGCTGAAGCTACGACTGAAGACGTAAAGCGTATAGAAGTTATTGTGAAAGAAACGGCAATCAAGGCGCAAGCTAACGGTCAGGCTGTGGCTATAACGGACACAAAAGTAGATGCTATTGTTGACTCTCTGGCTAGACAAGAGAAGATTCAAGAGCAAACCAATGAGCAGATACAAGCTCTAGTCCAAGCGTTGTTAGCTAAGTAATGAAGCTAGTGGTGGCGTTAGTATTCTTATTCAATGGTCAGATAGACCATGAGAAGACTATGTACTTTAAAGAGTTAAATGCTTGTAGATACTACGCACAAAACTTCAACAAAAAACGAAGTCACTATGAGCCTACTGAATGCGTTTGCAAACTAGCGTGGGTCGATAGGAAGACAAAGGTACTAAAGTGAATACGCTAGTGTTTGTGCTTATGCTAGAGACACTTGTTGATAACTACCCAGACAAGATTGAAGAGTTTGGAGTGTTTGAATCTATAGATCATTGTGTATATTTTGCTAACGTAATAACAAGGCAAGGTTATTCTAAGTACTCAGCTAAGTTAGATTATATAATACCCTACAAAGCATATTGTCTTCCTAAGTATGTTGATTCAGAAACAACAATAATCTTTAAGAGGTAGTTATGAGCGAAGACTTTAAAGACCCTAATGTTATTGTTGGACTTGTACTAGCTATACTTATTTTAATAACAGTGTTTACAACAATAGTAATAGAGAGATTCTAACAATGGTTGAAGAAACTAAACAAGCAATTGACGTAGCAGCAGCTTCAACAGCAGTTCTCTCTATGGCTGCTTGGCTACCACCTACAGCCTCTATACTGACTATTGTATGGTTAGGCATACGTATTTGGGAGTCTGACACAATCCAAGGTTTATTTAATAGGAAATCTAAGTAAACTTTATCTTGACTTTTGGCTAAGGATATGCTATAATAATGAGTATATTAAATAGTTTGATAAAACCAATAACTAGTATATTAGATAAAGTTATTGAAGATAAAGACACTAAGAATAACATAGCTTTTGAATTAGCTACCATGGCAGAGCGTCACGCCCAAGAGTTAGCCAAAGGTCAGTTAGAAGTTAATAAAGTTGAAGCAGCACATAAGAGTTTATTTGTGTCAGGTTGGCGACCTGCTATTGGTTGGATATGTGGACTAGCTTTACTCTACTCTACAATCTTAGCACCCATCTTAGGCATCTGGTTTACTGTCCCTCCTGTAGATAGTTCATTGCTCACTAGCGTACTAATGGGTATGTTAGGTCTTGGAGCCATGCGATCTTATGAGAAGAAAAATAACGTAGCGAGAGATAAGTAATGGTGATGAGAAGAAGCGGTGGGTTTTCAGGAGGCTTTGATAGGCAACAAGTTGAGAATGAACTTTTTCCTAGTACTTTTGATGCGCCTGAATATAAAGCTCCTGCGCCAACACCTACTCTTTCAGGTGTAACGTCTACTTCTTCTAAAGCAGCAGCACCTACTAGTGGTCTAGCAGTTAATAGAGTTGGAACATCACCAACTGTTGATACAACTGGTGGGTTTTCGTCCTCACCTAAGCCTAAAGCTCCTGCGCCATATGCTGACCCTGCTCCCAAGACTCCACAAACTAAAGCGCCTGTAGTTCCTAAAACTTTTGTAGCACCTATAGCGCCTACTGTTCCTGTTCCTTCACCAACAAGAACAACAGATGGTTTGTTTTCAAATTATTTAACACCTTTTTCTTCTGTAGATTCTCCACTCTTACGACCTACGGCTCCTACATTACTTGCTACTCCAAAACAAGACTCAACGTATTCTGCGTTAGATAATTATTCTGATTTCTTTAAAAACACACAAGTTCAAAGCCAAGTTCTTGCAGAAGCAGCAAAAGAATCTAAAGACTTTAGCGGTCTTAAAAACGTAGACATTAATAAATTAAATCAGAATGTTTCTAAAGGGTTAGACGAGTACTCTGTTAAAGAAGTAGATAATAGAATTATAAATTATGTTAAAGATAATAATATAGCTCCTTTTATAGAAACAGAAGATGGCGAAAAGCTTTTCTTTACTTCTGGTACAGATACCTCTATGCCTACTATTGCCGCTATGGGAGATGCTCACCAAGAAGATGGTCGGTATATTTCTTTTGGTGAAGTAGGTACATATTCTTCTAAGTGGGTTCCTAATCCTAGCACAGCAGCAGAGATTTTAAATACACCTGCTTTGAATCTAGCGGCTATGTTCGTTCCCGGAGGAACTGCTGTTTTATCCGCTGTTAAAGGTCTATCAGGCATGACTTTACATGCTTCTGATTGGGCTAATATTGTTACAGGTGGTTTAGAAGCTTCAGGACAACTTAAAGCACCTACAGCCGACATGCCGAAGGGACAAGGGTTTAGTGTTGGCGGGAAGCCTCTTTCTTATAATGCCTCTAAATCATTATTAAAAGCAGCGGCTACAGGTAATCCAGTAGACGCTTTTATGGGCGTTTACGGTAATGACCTTATAGAAGGCGCTGTAAACTCTTCTGAGGCCATTCAAGGCGCTATAGATACCTTAGGCATGAGTCCAGATGCTTTTGCTTCTGCCGCCAGTAAAACAGCCGCTAAGTTAGCTAAGGGAGAAGACCTTGATGATTCTCTTATATCTGGACTAGCTACCTATATTAAAGAAGGTGGCGGTATAGGTGACGGTGGTATGTTTGAAGGTATCCGTGAAGCAGGTAGAGCTTTTGATGATGCCGTCCTACAGCCAGTTAAAGAATTAGTTGAAACTACTGCCGGAGGCGTTGTTGACGGCTTACAGCAGATAGGTGGTGTTGTTGCAGACGCAGGACGCTTTGTAGATAAAGAAGTTTTACAACCTACTAAAGGTTTAATAGAAGATGTAGCTGAAGATGTAGTAGAGGTAGGCTCACAGATTAACAAAGACTACGTTAAACCTGCTATAGAAACTATTGAAGATATAAACGAAGAATATGTAGAGCCTGTTGTTAAAGAAGTAATAGAAACAGGTTCTATCACTAACAAGGTGCTTGTTAAACCTATTATTGATACTATTGAAACAGTTGGTTCAGAAATAGATGATGAGTTATTACAACCTATTAAAGATGTTGTTGAGGAAGCTGCTTCCGCTGCCGGAGATTTAGGTTCTGAGTTTGATGATGCAGTTTTACAACCTGTTAAAGAGTTTATTGAAGAAGTAGGTGGTGGTATTGAGGATGCTGCTAAAGCAGGTGGTCGTGTTTTTGATGATTACATACTACAGCCTCTTAAAGATTTGCTAGAAGGAATACTAGGTAACATAAACTTAAGCGGTCTTGGAGGAGCAGGTGAGGCAGGTGGATTAGGTTTAGCACTTGGTGGTGGAGAAGGTTCTAACGCTTTAGCAGAGAACAGCCCATTTAAGTTTAAAACAGAAATAGGACTTACTGATTTAGGTGCTGACATAGTACCGCAACAGCTAGATATTGCAGACTTAACTACCTCACCCTTTGAGTCTGAGTTTGCACAACCACAAAGGTTTATAATATGACATACTTACAGCTTGTAAATAGCGTACTGCGGAGGCTTAGGGAAGACGAAGTTTCTAGCGTTTCTCAAACCAGTTACTCACGTTTAGTAGGCGAGTTTGTTAATGATGCTAAACGATCAGTAGAAGATTCTTATGATTGGACAGGCTTACGTAATACATTAACTGTGTCAACAACTGATGCAGCTTTTAATTACACGCTAACAGGTTCTCAAAACAGAATGAAAGTTTTAGATGTCCTTAACGATACGTCTAACTTTTTTATGCACTACAAGACTTCTCATTGGATGAATAATGCTTTCTTAATTGATGATGCCCCTACAGGCACACCTCAGTTTTATAGCTTTAACGGTGTAGATGCTAACGGTGACAACGGTGTTGATTTGTACCCTAAGCCTGATAAAGCTTATCAAGTACGCTTTAACGTAGTTTTACGTACAGGAGACTTTACAGAAGATACAGAAAAGTTAAACGCTCCTTCCTCTCCTGTAATACAACTTGCAACAGCATTAGGTGCTAGAGAGCGAGGAGAGACAGGTGGTACTAGTGCAGCAGAATTGTTTGGCCTTGCTGATAGAACACTAGCAGATGCTATTGCATTTGATGCTGCTCAACATCCTGAAGAAACTATTTGGTATTCTTAAATGGCACAACAACTACAAAATATTACAGTAGCGGCTCCGGGATTTGGTGGTCTTAACACACAGGAGTCGCCTATTGGTGGTGATCCTTCTTTTGCGTCTGTTGCAGACAACTGTGTTATTGATAAGCTAGGTCGTATAGGCGCACGTAAAGGTTGGGACGCTGTGTCTTCTAACGGTGCTGCTGTGTTGGGTAGTAGCCGTGGTATAGAAACAGTCTTTGAGTTTGTGGACACTAGTGGTAGCATAGTAGTTATATCCGCAGGTAACAATAAAATATTTAAAGGTACTGGTACTCTTGTAGATATTACACCTAGCGGTTATTCTCCCACAGCTAATAACTGGAAGTGTACTACTTTTAACAATCACTTATATATGGTTCAGTTAGGCCATGTCCCTCTTATTGGTACAGATGAGTCAGGGTCTTTTGTTCTTGAGGCTATAACATCTCATTCCCACGCTACAGGTACAATGCCTCTGGCTAATGAATCTTTAGCTGCCTTTGGTAAGCTATGGGTCACAGACATTGTAGGTAACAAGCATACAGTATATTGGAGTGATACACTTAATGGACATGCTTGGACAGGCGGTGCTACAGGTAATCTTAATCTAACAACTGTTTGGCCTACAGGTAATGATGAAGTAGTAGCACTAGCTGCTCATAACAACTTCTTAGTGATCTTTGGCAAGAAGTCTATACTTGTGTACTCAGGTGCGTCTACTCCTGCTACTATGACCCTTACGGACACTGTAGAGGGCGTAGGTTGCATAGCGCGTGACTCAGTACAGCATACAGGGACTGACATCTTATTCTTGTCTGACTCAGGTGTACGTAGCTTTGGTAGGACTATACAAGAAAAGTCTATGCCTATGCGAGACATAAGCAAGAATGTACGTACTGATTTAACAAGCTTAGTGCCTTTACAGACTAATGCTATTAAATCTTTGTACAGTGCTGATGAAGCTTTCTATTTACTTACGCTACCTGATAGTGACACAACGTATTGCTTTGACATGAGATCGCCAATGCAAGACGGCTCTCAACGCGCTACTACTTGGTCAGGCTTATCTCCTTTGGCCTTAACTACGTTAGAAGATGGTAGTATATACTTTGGTCTTGTTTCAGGAATTGTTAAGTACACTAGTTACTTAGATGGTGCTGCTAACTACCAAATGCGTTACTTTAGTAATCCTATGGATTTTGGTAATGTTTCAAACTTAAAGTTTTTAAAGAAATTTAACATTACTATCATAGGTGGTCAGAATACTGACTCTACTTTAAACTGGGGTTATGATTACTCTAGCAACTTCACTAAGCAAGTTTTTACTTTATTAGGTTCTGTTAATGCTGCGGAGTACGGTGTTTCGGAATACAACACTACAGCAGAATACACAGCGTCTGCTATTATTAATACTCCAAGAGTAAATACTAGCGGTAGTGGTGAAGTAGTTACCATTGGTATTGAAACACAAATAAACGACACTTCTTTTTCTATTCAAAAAATTGACATCCATGCTCTACTAGGGAGGCTTATTTAATGTCCAACTATACAAAGACCACTAACTTTGCAACTAAGGACGCTCTCGCTTCAGGCAACGCAGCTAAGATTGTCAAGGGAACAGAAATAGATACAGAGTTTAATAACATAGCTACGGCTAGTGCAACTAAATCTAACACAGCTAGTCCTACGTTCACAGGTACGGTTACAGCTCCCACTGTTAATGTCACAGGTACTCTAACGGCTGATACAATTACTGGAGGAGCGTACTAATGGCTGTTGATATTTTTGGAAGACCAACTAAAGACCAGTATTTGCGTGGTGGTATTTTTCAAGACGTAGGTTCTGTTATACCTAGTGGTGGTATTAACCAATCATTAAGCGGTAACAACGGTTTTAATCAAATGGTTGGAAACCTTGGAACAGACATGCCAACCCAAACTGGAGTCTATGATCCTAATGCTACACTAGGACAGTTCATACAACCTTCGGGTGGTTTTGGTTCTATAGCACAGCCACAACTACCTTCTACAGGCGGTATAGGTTCTATACCTAGTGGTGGTATATCTAATATAGGAAATTTTCTCAATGCAGACAAGTTACAAGAATTGGAAACTGCTCGTCGCATGGCTGAAAGTGGTATTACAGGAGGCTTTAGTGGAGACAACACAGGTTCCTCTACAATCTCTTTACCATCAGGAGGCTTTAATGGTGGAATGAGTGACACCGCTGCATACGGAAGTATGGCTTTAGGTGGTTTGTTGGGCGGTGACTTATCTGGTGCTTTACAAGGAGCAGGAGGCTACTACGCAGGGAAAAAGGGAATTGAAGGTGCTGTGCAAGCAGGGGAAACCGGCTTTAATTTATCAGAGCAACAAGGTCAACGTGCTTACGATCAAGCTCAGTTTAGACCCTTTGGTGTCACTTCTAACTTAGCTAACGTGCAAACAGGCGCGTCAGGCGGTGTAAATGTTACTTTAAGTCCTCAACAACAAGCCATGCAAAACCAATTATTAGGCAGCGCGGGACAGCTTTCAGGAAACATAGGTGGGCAGTATAATCCTGCTGTGGGTCAAATAGGTCAACAGGCTTATGGGCAAGCTGCACAACAGTTAGGTCAAGCAACTAGTTATGATCCTTCTTTATCAGCCCAACGTGGTGCTATTGGCGGTCTATTTGGTCAACAGCTAGGACAGTACGGACAACCTACAGGACTAGAGGGACTTACTCAAGCAGGACTTGGGGGTGCAATGGCTCAGTTTGGTACTGCCGGACAACCTGCTGATATTAATCAATTACGTGGTCAGTTTGCTAATCAAGTAGGCGGTTACTTAGGACAACAACCTAATGCACAACTAGGACAGCTTAGTCAACAAGCTTTAGGTTTAGGATCACAAGGTCTTTCAAGCTTAGGCGCACCTTCTGATATAGAGGCATTACGTTCACAGTACGCAGGTCTTGCAGGACAAGCAGGTCAAGGGCTACTTACTTCACCTGAGCAACGACAGTCTGACATATATGAGTCTATAAGAGCCACACAGCGTCCTGAAGAAGAAAGAGCAGCTATGCGGCTACAGGAGCAACTCTTAGGACAAGGACGCGCAGGGATAAGCACAGACGCTTATGGAGGCACTCCTGAGCAACTAGCTATGGCTAAGGCACAAGCAGAAGCAGGTAACTCTGCGGCACTTATGGCTCGTCAACAGGCTATGTCCGAACAACAGCAAGCAATGGCTAATGCTCAAGGCTTGACAGGTCTTGCTTCAGGACTAGCAGGGACTTCTTCTGACTTACAAAATGCTGCACAGTCAAGAGCATCTCAGTTGTCACAGCTAGGACTTAGTGCAGAACAGATACAGTCACAACTACAAAGTGAAGGTTTGTCTAGGGGCGTGACCGCAGGGTCTACTGCCGGACAGTTAGCAGGTATTGCTTCAGACCTAGAGAGTGCCGGCATTAGTCGCGGTGCTACACTATCTAACGTAGGTTTAGCAGGTCAGCAAGCCGGACAGCAAATGTCTCAACAGCAGTTGGCTAATCTTTTAAGTTTACAACAGGCAGACATTGGAGCAGCAGGTGCGCAACAAGGTTTACAGCAAGGTAATCTTGCATTAGGTTCTGGACTCTTTGGTTTAGGTCAACAAGCAGCCTTAACTCCTGCACAGCTACAGGGTGCTGACATCTCTAACATGCAAGCGTTAATGAACGCAGGATACAACCCACAGCAACAGGCTCTTAACTTGTTTGGAGCAGGTGTACCTACTGCTCAAATTGCTCAACGAGGACAGCTTGGCGGTACAGAGCTTCAGTCTCAAGCTACTGGACAAGGTGTTGAGTCTTATATGCAAGGGGCTAACATGGCTAACCTGTTACAACAACAGCAGCTACAGGGTATGATGTCTAGTGCGTTTGGTTCACAGCCTACCGCTAATGAGCAGATTTTAAATGCTCTATTAAACAAAGGATCAGCGCCTTTACAAGGTAGTGGTGGCTTCATGGGTGACTTTATTAATAAAGTGCTTGGTTTAGGTGGTGGAAATAATGATCCTACCAGTGCTTTTTTACAGGCTTTAGTTGACGATCAAGGAATATATACTGATGGCAATGAGGGTTATAATCCTATACCGGACAGCGATATGGATGGGGTAAACGATTTATTAGACAACTACCCTAACGACCCAACTAAAACATAAAGGATAAGACAATGGCACTAGATTTAGCAGGTATGTTGACAGGGGTTTCTAAGCAACCTATTGATCCACGATTAAACATGCAACAGCAGCAACTAGCCTTAGGCGCTAATGCAACTAAAATGATGCAAGGTGGTATGGAAAGTATGCGTAGAAGCGCAGGTGGAGAAGCGCCTGTAGCACAGCAGTTGCAAATGGCTATGAGTAAGTTGGATTTACAGGACCCAGATGATTTACGCAAGTTAATTAGCATTCAAATGGCTACTGGTGACACGGCAGGAGCAGCTAAGACTGCTGCTAAGATTGAAGCTATGAGAAATAAACAACAAGGGATAGAAAAAGCAAGTTCACAACGTACAGGTTTTGCCGCTTATTTGGAGAATACCTACCCTAATAAAGGTTACGGTGAGTTGGCTTTACAAGGTCTAATTACTCCTGCAAACATGAAAAACTTCATTAAGGAAGCTGATAGCGACAGGAAAACCAAAACAATTACGATCAGTGTTGGTGGTGTAAACAAAGTAGCCCTTATTGATGAGGGTTCTGGCGACATTATTAAGACGTATGAAGGTCAGATAGAAGGGGATGCTGACATTAACGCTCCTGATTACTTTACAAAAGAAGTTGTTAAAAATGGAGAAATGTCTCAAGTAATGTTTAAACGAATCGGTGATGCAGTAACTGAAGTAAAAACTTTAGGAGCTTCTACACCCGCATTAGATAACACATCTTATACTAAAATAGAAATTACTAAAGACGATGGTCAAAAATATGTTCAATTTCTTGATTTAAACAAACCAGAAGGCGAAAGGCTTGTTCATGAGGTAAAAGTAGACGAAAATAGGGAATCTCTTGAAGAAGTTGACTCAATAACTGGACAAACAATTAAGTATACTGTGCTTCCAAACGGTACAGGGAAGATAAGGTTTGGTATTGTTAAACCGGCTAAGTTTGATATTAGAAGTAATGCTGATGGAACTTTTAACGTATACAACGAGACTCTGGGTAGAATTGAGAATGAAAGTGTAGTTACTAGAGAATCTGCTAGACAATTAATTTCTAATAAAGAAAAAACTCACGACACTTTAAAAGACATTGACAGACAGATTGGCTTTATTAACGAAGCTAAAAATTTACTTGGTGGGGTTCCTGATGCCATTTTTCACCCATTAATGAGATTTGTTCCTTCTTCAGACGCAAAATATTTAGAAGTTTTGACTGAAAATCTAAAGTCTCGTATTGGTGTGCAAGAACTTATGTCTTTGCGTGAAGGTTCCGCTGTAGGGGCAACAGGTTTAGGTGCTTTAAACCTAAAGGAACTTGAGATGCTTCAAAGTGCGCTTGGAAGGCTTGATCCTACTGTAGGTGATAAACGGTACAGAGAACAGCTTGACCTCGTTAAAAAACACTACCAAGGATTTAGGTCTTCTCTAATGGGAGTACCTTCTGAAATAGATTGGAAAAACCCTGCGTATAGTGAGTTTACAAGGACTGTCACAGATGCAAGCGGCAAGCCGCAAACATTCTACACACTATCAGATGCAACAGGTGTTCCGTTGAAAGGGAGTGACGGAAAGATTCAATGGTTTCAAGCAATCATTCCTAATAAAAAGGATTAATAATAATGGTAATAGCTACTAATCAAGTGACTGACCCTGTAACCTTAGCGTTGCTGAGGGGAGAACCTATACCTACTGAAGGCTTAGAGTCCTCTCCTGCTAATGTTCCTGCTGTAGACATTCCTGTTACTGCTGATAGAACAGGGGCAGTAACGGATGTTGACTTGTTGGCTAAACTGAACTATGCTTGGGAAGCAGATAACATTAACCCTAGTGATCTTATAGACACACTAACTTACGAAACAACTTCAGGAGAAGAAGTTGACCCTTTTGATTGGAAGAAAATGGTTGCGGGTATGTCGGCTTCTATAGCGGCCTCTATCCCTGAAGGTAAGAAAGGCTATGAGTGGGGACAACGTTTAACTCAAAAGTTACCCAGTAGAGGTGCTTATGGTGTCGCTAAAACTGTTATACCTGTTGTTACAGGGGCAGTCCGTGGCAGTTTAGCTAGTGCAGGAGCTTTAGGAGTAACGGAGTTTTCTTATGACACGGTGAACGGTTTAGTGTCGGGTGAAGAGTTTGACCCTTCAGAAGCTTTTTCACAAGCGTGGGATGCAGCAGAAACTGATTTTATTTACTCCTCAGCGGGTAGCCTAGGTTTACCTGTTGTAGCTAAAGGTTATAAAGTTGCTAAAGAAGGTACTAAAGCTCTACGCTCCAAGTTTCCTAAAAGACAACCTGTAGCAGGTAAAGCAGGTTTAGCTGATAACAGCATTGAGCAAATAGTTAAACTACAGGAAAAACTCAAAGAGATGGGTGCTAGTCTGTTACCTTCAATGGTTACGAATAAAGCTACTCCTAAACTTTTAGAACAGGTTGCTAAAGTATCTAAATTTACTCGCGGTACTGTAGAGAATTATTTTAATATCTACGGACAGTTCATGGGTAAGCAAATAGACGAAATGGTAGGTATGTTTGCAAACCAAGGGCCACGTAAGCAAGGTAAAGTTCTGCAAGCTTTTATCGCACAGAACGATAACGCCCTTGCTAAAATTGTTGACCCTATCTACAAAGGGTTGGCTATTAAAGGTAAGGGGGTTCTTGTAGACGTAAGACAGCAAGCTAAAGCACTTGCCAATGAGATCAGCCAGAGTGGACAATATAGGGCACAACCTCAGGTTACTAAAGAAGGAAAAATACTTGAGAAGACAACAGCTAGAGGAGGCGTGGCGCAGGTAATCGCAGACCTTAAAGCAACTCCTGAGAACCTAAACTTCTTTGAAGCTCATCAGCGGCTATCTAAAATTAAAAGCACTATTTCTGATTTACGTGCTTCTACTAACCCAGATAATAACTTAGTAGACGTTCTAATCAAACATCAGCGACTAATGGAGTCGGGTATGGACGAAGCAGCTAATCGTTTGTCCCCTGCTCTCCAGAAAGAGTATGCTGATGTTACAGCCTATTATAAAAGAGGTAGAGAAGTTATAGGTGCTGAGTGGTTAAAGGCTGCTTTGAAGAACAATGATCCTGCTACAATAGGTCGTATCTTGACTCAGGATGGCTTGTCAGAAGGACTAATACAGATTAAACAACTACGTAAGGCTGCTGCTGATTTCAAGAAGGACTTACCTAAACCTCCTAAAGGATCTTCTCAGCGCGAAATTAATGAGTATAATGAAATGCTCAAAGGACTTGACGTAAACCCTTTAGAAGGTATTAGAAGAGGTTTCTTGGACGAGATACTGAGAGTGTCTCCTGACGATGCTTTAAACTCTGCTGAGGCGTTTGCGAATAAACTAAAGCAGCCGCGTTTTAGGGAAACCTTTGAGGAGCTTTTTAAAGGAACTGGTGTCCCTGCTAAGATGGATGAAATGCTAGAGAACTTGATGATTCTTTCTAGGACGGATTCAGCCCAACAAGGATTTGCTCTAACAATAGCAGGGGCAGAGCAAAAAGCTTTATCAGAACCTAGGCTCAACGTACTATTTAAAAGCGTTATGCCGGCCTTTTTAGCGGGAAGACAAATAACAGCAAAACGTATGGATAAGTTAATTAGCCTCCAAAAAGCAGCCATTGCCGCAGAAAAACAAGGTGTTGACATTACTACTCAATTAACTCTTAGTTTAGACAAGTTAATAGGAAGGGGTAACATCATGGGTACGACACTCTCCGCAGGACAGGAACAAACACCACCACAAGAATATAGCAGGTAAAGAGCAACAAAAAAGCCCCTTAGGTTTCCCTAGGGGGCTTTTGTATACTACAGTATACATTGTAAACTATAAGAAACAAATACGCTACACTATTTCACATGCACCACCCACACAGGCTAACTCTTGACTGCCTGTTGTGTTATCCTCTTGTTCAAAGTTAACAAGGTCATTCCAATCTACACCTTTAGGCATTTCTGCTAGTAGCTTATTGTAATCTTCAGCACTGATGTCTTCATAAGGAGCTTGCTGATAAACATGGTCACTCACTGGCAACAAACTAATACCGCTACAGATGTCAAAGTTATCCCATATCCACTGAGCAACTTGCAGGAATTCATCATCTGTATAATAAACAGTGATGCTTGGCTTATGCTCACACCAATGGTTCTGGTAAGCTTTCCATAGAGCTAACTGTTGCATGGCTCCAACTTGCTTGACGGTTGTACTGGCCTTAGGTGCTTTCACAGGGAAGCTAAACACAGAGGAACTAGGTGACATAACATCTTGTTCTACTGGGAATCCTGCTTGCTCCATAAAGACTGCAAGTGGGTCTTTCTTATCGCTACGTACCCTCCTAATGTAGTGCTTAGAGAAACGAGGGTGTATCCCAGAAGCACTATCAACAAGCTGAGATACTGTACCGCTTGGCTTAACACATGTAATAGCGACAGACTGATTAATGCCAAGCTTCTCAGCCCACTTCTTGTTTGTCTTAACAGCCACATCTTTTAGTTCCTCCAACCACTGCTCTGTCTTATCTGTTGCTGACCCAATAACAGGGTGATCCATAATGCCTGTCATACTAAGTCCTAGCAACGCTTCCTCTTCCGTGTTACGCTTCCAAACATTACGTAGGTATCTAAAGTCAGTCAGAGTAGCCTGTAGTGTACCTATCATAGCCGCTACTTCTACCTTAGCCTTAAGAGTACTAAGTGTATCGTCAGCACGTACAACTACCTCGCTGAGGTTACAGAACTGATTACTGCGTAGAATTATCTCACTGCAAGGGTTGGTTCCAAAGTCATGCTCTGCATCCCTACGTCCATTACGTGCGGCAATCTTCTGTGCCGCTACACGACTAAAAATACCACGCTCACCTGCTTTAGACTCGTACATAGTCTGCATCTCTGACAGGAACGATTGGAAGTCAGGCTTCTCTGTGTACGCTACGCTATTGTTAGCCAACGCACGTTGTCCTTCATTCCTCCACCAATCACCGGACTTAGCCTTAGCCATACGCTGATCTGATAGGTTAGACAGACTAATCAATGCTGAACGTCTAACACCACCTACAACTACAATGTCAGCAATCTTACAAACAATATCATGGCACTCAATAGATGTCAGCTTGCGACCCTTAGCTTTCTGGAAGACTTCAATACAGAAGTTAAACAAATCTACCAAAGGGTCTGGGCCTGACGCACGACCACCAAAGGTCTTAAGGCGTTCACCTGAGCCTCTAACTCTACTCACATCCCACTGGGGTATCTTACCTGCGTACAGCATAGCAATCAACTCACGGAATGCAGAAGCCCAACCAATCTTGCTGTCCGACACTACAATGAGGCTGTCAGTCTTGTGGAATGACTCAGCAATCTCTGGCAGCTTGTTGATGAAGTTACGTTCAACACTAAAGCCGACACCTGTGCCGCACATAAGCACGTACATAAGCTCGTCAAAGGATCGCGGAGAATCAATGTGTAGATAACTACAGTTGAACCCTGCTACGTTGTCTTTGTCTAAGGCTACCCCTGCTGTCATCATACAGCGCATAGACGGCATGACTTCTAGGTTATGGATAGCATCATATAACTTCTGTCCTTCTTTGACTGTAATCTGTTCACGATCTCTCCAGAATGAAACATAACGAAAGACTGTTTCGCTCCATGTTTCTCTACGGCTATGCTCAGGTATCCAACGTGCGTAGCGGCTCTTGTGTATAAACTGTTGATACTGATCCATTAAATATTCTCCTCTGCAACCATTACGGTTAGTTTGTTTAGATACCATGTAGCTTTCTGTAGGTCTTCCACTTGCTTGCCTTTGTAGTCATAGCGCCATAAGTATTTCAGGCAGTTGCCCTTGAGATACCCTTTAAACGCTACTGAGGACATGGACTCCTCTATTGCCTCAATACACTCAATGTTGCCTGTGTTGTAATGCTTGGGTTTGTTGACTACATCCTCAAGCTCGTTGTCTGCTATGTCATGGTAAGCTTTCATGGCCTCGTCAATCTTAGGAGCTTTCTCTATAGCAGGATATGCTCTACGTAATCTGTCCCAATCAGTAGGTGTTGCATCATTAAGTCTCATCAATCATTTCCTCATCTCTAAAGTCTTCCGCTATTTCATCAAAGTTTCTGATAAGCCTATGTTCAAAAGCTTCTAACAAATCTTTAGTGCTTATGTCCAGTAATTCTAGGACTAATAACTCGTCTACATTTATTATAATCTTTTCTTTAAGTTCATCTAATGTTAGTGACATGACAGCTTCTTCCCTTTAATATACTTTGTCATTTCCTTTGAAGTGTCTATTGTGTAATGTTTGAAGCCTTCCTTCTCACACCACTCCCCCATTGTCATCTTACCGCCCTTCCGTACTTTCTTGAGAGGGTTGGACAAGACAAAGATAATCTCCCATTCAGACATAGAGTCTCTAATAGCCTTGTACTTCTGCGTGTCACCTACCCTAAAGAAACCCTTGCATTCTATCAGCACTGCCTTATCTTCATGTACAAAGTCCGGTAGGTACTTTCTGTGTGTCGTGTAGGGCAGACCGTAAGGTTCAAACAAGTACTGCCCATCTAGCTTCTCTGATAGCTTCTTCTCAAGTCCTGATCTAAAAGCCTGTTTCGTCATACGTTATCTCCCTAACTCGCGGTTCTTTAATAACTTCTACCAAGAACTTTTTTCCGTATGAGTAATTGAAAGCCCTTAAGCTTGGATAACAATGGTCTTTGAACTGACAGTAAGAGCAACCAATAGCAAGCTTTAAGTTTCCTGATTTGCCGTCCGGTAAAGGATCGTAGCACCACGCGCTTGGTTCTGTTTGCTCTACTAGCTTTTTTACATACTTTACTCGCTCTGTAATGTCTTCTTTAAGGACTTTATATACCGGAGCTTCTGTGTCATCTAAGTCATATTTAAGATAAGTCAAATGACCGTTTGCTTTATCCATTGCTAACCAACCAAACTTCCTCTCTCCGCAAGAATAAGCGTAGGCTTTTATCTGATCTATGTATCCAAAAGGATCGTCAAAAGCCAGTGTGCCGTCCTTAAACTTCTTAAACCCAAAACTACTGGCAGACTTAACATCGGTCACAATACCATCAATCTTGCAGTCCATGTGTCCCACCACGCCCTCTACCTTGCATACTTTCTGCTCGTCGGTAACTGAGTGTCCTGCCATGCGCGTAAGGAACAGTAACATCTCTTCAATCAAATGACCATACATAAACTTGACGTAAGTGTGTGGTTCAATCTTCTCACCTTCCGTACCGTTAAAGTGATTCCAAAGGTATTTGTCAGTGCGGCCAATATTCGACAAGCGTAGCTTGCGGTTATCCTCTCGCTTCTTCCGACCAAACTCTGTACGCATTAGAGCCTTAACACCTTCTCCAAACTTCTCTATCTCTTCTTCAACATTGACGGATGGGTCAGCGTCCTTGCTTTCCATCAGTGCGTATATGTCAGCTACTACGTTATCCGTTGTTTTAGTATTCATGTATCACTTCCAGTATTAGTTCGTTAGCTATAGCAGAGGGCAACCTGAACCACTCGTTGATGTTGTCACACTCTTTGGCTAGTCTTGCATGTGCCGCAGCTTCCCCTGCTCTCCTATCATTTACCTCATAAGCGTACAGTAAACTGTAATCTCTAAAAGGTGAGGACGTTTGGTAATTCTTAATCCTATCCATAGCGTCTACTGCCATCCCTACCTTTACCCAACCTTCCCAAGCAGGGTTCGTGATTATATACACCTGACCCTCTGGACTAGTTTTGTAGTTCTCTAAGGAACTAAAAGCCGCTTCCTCAAACCCTTTGTAGCGTCCTGCTTTGTACAGGGGGTGAGTCTTCTTGACTTCCTTACCGTTGACCCACATGCGTTTGGCATCCCTTGCCTGTACCGCTGACTTATTATCCTTGTAGTACTTACCTTTAGTGGGTGTCTGCCCAAGTGTTTCCGACTTTGTAATCACCCTCAAGGGGGCAGTTGAGTTTGTAGTAGAGTCCTGCGGCTTGCATACAGCTTGTGGCAAGTCTCCCAAAGACATCTGATTTGTCTGCTCTAACTTCCGTTTGGATTTCATCATGTATATTACCTATAAAGTTATAGTCTATACCCCATAGTATAGCATATTCGTCAAGTAAACACAACGCTTTCTTCATTACAATCGCACCTGCTGACTGCAATAATGTATTTAAGGCCGCGTGTGCTGATCGTACATAGACCCTTCGCTTATCCAAGCCAAGAACATAACCTCTTCCTGCCGCCACTCCAACTCGTTCTCGTAGTTCTGCAAGAGATGGCGTATTTCTGAGGAACTTTTCTTTAAGGCGTTTACCATCCTTTGCTGTTCCTCCAACGATGCTTCCGATTTTGGCATCTCCTGCCCCATACAGGAAAGCGTATATGAAAGTCTTTGCCAAGTCTCTAGTTTCAAGGCCTGAAGCCAACTGATTTGCCGTGTGAATGTCTCCGTTGAGTATTTCATTTGTATAACCCTCGTCATTCATGTAGTGTGCTAACATTCTAAGCTCTAGCTGAGATGCATCCATACCTACCAACTTGTATCCCTCTGGCACAGTCCACACATCTCTGCACTCTCTGCCGTAAGGTGAATACACTGCCGGAATTTGTCCCATGTTCGGACTACTATGGGTCATGCGGCCTGTCACAGCACCGTTGGAATTAACGTACCCATGAACCCTGCCGTCATCCTTAACTGCCTCTAGCCAACTCTGAACTTGTGCTATGCGCTTCTGTAGCATAAGGTACTCACCTATCAACGCGGCCTCCGGTATGTCTTTGACTGCTCTAAGCACTGCCTCGTCAACAATGGGCTGTCCCTTCTCAGTGAACTGCTTAGGCTTCCAACCGTAGTACTGTAGGTGTCTGCCTATCTGCTGTCGTGAACCTAGATTAAACACTGGGAAGTCTATGCGGCTAAATGGCGCTATAGCTGTATCCCATTGCTCTCCTAGGAACTTGAGTCCGACAACAGAGATCGTACCGTCTTTCTTAATCTTTGGCGTAACCTTCTTGATGAATGTAGGCAACGGTTTGAAAACTTCATGTACTTTATCTTCAAGATCATACTTCTTCTCCTTTAATTCAGCTAACAATAAAAAACACTTCTCTTGGTCTAAGAGCCAACCTGTTTTAATCTGACTTGAAATAATACCCTGTACTTGATGCTCAAGATCAATGCATTCAGGCTCAAAACCCTTAAGCTCAGAAAGTAATCTCTTGTACACCAACGTATTAACTTTAACATCCTGTACACAATACTCCAACATATCATGCGAGAAATTATCCCAATCATTATAATCACCTTTTGGTTGGTTTAGTGTCTGTCCCCAACTCTCTAAAGAATGTCCACCGTCCCTTGAGGGATTCGCTAGTCTTGATAGGACTAGGGTGTCCGTAATCTTACACTTGCTAAAATCAGTACCTAATAACCTCTCCAACACTGGTATGTCATAGCCAATTATATTATGGCCTATCACTTCACAGTTATCAAAGCCCAGAAGCCACCCATTGAAGTCAAATAAACTGAAGCCATGAAACTCAAAGAACTCTTCAGTGCCTACAATGTGAGCAACGATACACCATACCCTATCAGGATTTAGACCGTTAGCCTCTATGTCAAATACTATTTTCATTAAAACTCCGTTTCGTTACCTACTGGACAACTGGTTTCTATCATTCTACCAGACTCCTTATCATAATACAGGTAACAGGCCGGTCCTGTCAAGCCCACGAACCTATTTTTTAACACTCTCACACAGGTTGTGTTACGTGTCTCAGGGTCTGCGTGTTGCTGATCTCGCTCTAAACCAATAACAATGTCGCTAAGTTGCGCGATTGCCGCTGAACCTCTGAGTTCTCCCAAGCTGATCTTACCGCCATCTTCATGTGCCTTTGAGCCGCTAGGTCTACGCAAGTGTGATACTAGGAATAGCCCTACACCTGTCTCTTGTACTAGCTTACGCAAATTGGTCATAATGCTGTCGATAGCTTTACGCTCGTCACCGTTGTCCTGATCGCTGACCACGATGCTGAGGTGATCTAGAATTATCCACTTGCAGTCCAAGCCTTTAGCCATGTAACGTATGCGGCCTAATAGGTTGTCCTCGCTCGTAGAACCCCAATG
>ENA-ORXF01000952-ORXF01000952.1-marine-metagenome-genome-assembly--contig:-NODE-952-length-19678-cov-3.753584_pt1 | contig 19678 bp, 17 predicted proteins | sample MGYA00237864_ERZ511476 | MGnify/ENA primary metagenome ERZ511476 (study PRJEB26306, sample SAMN06343908) | marine metagenome | isolation source: coastal waters | place: Atlantic Ocean: West Antarctic...
CCAATCGTGACGCTCTGAGCACGAAAGCCCTTGGCCGTTCGTACGAAGACGACGTCACGGCCCTCAAAGCTTTGCACGGCATCGTCCGGAACCACGATACTGTTCGATATATCGCCGCGGCTCGGCAGTAGCCGCACGCGGACCGCTAGCCCCGGCTGAAGCGAGCCTGGCACGTCCAGAACAGCGGTTGCTGAACGAGTCTCATTATTCAGGCCGGGGGTGACTGCCCGAACGCGTCCTTCTACCGTCCGTCCATCGGGCAATTCGACGATCGCCCGATCACCCGGCGACAGGCGCTGCGCGTCAGCGGGGCCGACCGCTGCCTCGATCTGGATCTTGGCTGGATCTGCGACCCGGAAGAGCTCGGTCTCCGGTTGCACGAATGCGCCAAGGCTGACGTTTTCCGCGGTGACGCGCCCTGTGATGGGGCTAGCGACGATGACGCTGCGACCGTCACGTGCGACGTTCGCAGCGCCAGCCGCCACTTGTGCCCGCCGCGCTTCAGCGGCGGCGGAAGTTGCTTCGGCTTGGGCCTGTTCGAGATCGACTCGCGCCGACACCTTCTGCCGAAAAAGATACTGTTCGCGCGCCAACGCTTTCTGCGCCAGATTTGCCTTCGCCGCTGCCACCGTGCGATCCGCTGCGAACTGTGCCGCCTCCCGGCTTTCGACCAGCGCGAGGGTTTCGCCTGAACGCACCGGGTCACCGAGGCGCTTGAAGATGCGCGTGACCGCTCCGCCCGCGCGGGCCGTCACAATCGCTTCCCCGGTCGGTGAGGCCGCCACGAGGGCTTGGCTGACGATTTCGGCGCCTAATCCGCCCGGGCGCACAACTTCAGTTACGATGCCGGCCTGCTGCATGCCCTGTGCCGTCATCGCCAGGGTGTCCGGAACCTTTTCCTCGGCAGGCGCCGCGGCTTCGGTCGTGTTGGCGGCCGCCTCGTTGGCTGCCGGGCCGTCTGCGCTACAGCCGGCCAAGCCAATGCCGCCGATCGCAGCGAGAAGCGCTACTCTAGCGGCGCCGCCAAGCAGGCGCTTATCTTGAGGGATCATAGACAATCTCCGAGGGATGGGGGGCAAAGCAGAGCGAGCCAGCAAAGCTCGAGCATATTGTGGTCAGATGGGAGACGAGAGGGCGTACATTCATGTCGCATGTCACCGCTCGCCGGCGACCGGGGCGGGCGTCGTCAATCGCTGCAGTCGCGCCTCGGCATCATGATAGGCGGCAAGGGCATCGACATAGGCCTGCCGCGTCTGGGACAGCGTCCGCTCCGCGTCGAGCAGGGCAATCTGATCGAATTTGCCCTGCGAGTAGCCGACGCGCGCAATACGAGCTGACTCCGCCGCAGCATTCAAGGCCGGGCCGCCCGTCGCGCGAGCGGTGGCAGCTGCATTCGCGAGCTCGGTTTGGGCACGCGCGATCTCTTGCCGCGTGTCCAGAGCCACCAGGTTCCTGAGCGCCTGTGCCTGGGTCTGCTCCGCCCTGGCTTGGCTGACGAAGGCGCGGCCGTTGTTGAAGATCGGTATCGGTATGCTGACACCAATCACTGCGGCGGTATCATTGGTCTGCTCGAGGCGACGCGCTCCAGCGCTGATGGTAACGTCAGGGACGCGCAACGTGCGGGCCAATCGAACCTGCGCATCCGCGGTGCGGACGTCGGCCGTGGCAGCCACATAAGCGAGCGTCGCCTCCACTTCTGTCGGTAGCGACGGTCCGTAGAGGCTCGCCACCTGATCGAACCAACCTCGATCCAGCGAGCCGGTGATCGGCGCACCTGTAAGAGCGGCGAGGTTGCTGCGCGCCGCCTGCGCCTGTCGCGCAGCACTGTCGACCGCGACTTGCGCATTGATGCGAAGGACGTCGGCGCGCTGCTGCTCGATGGGCGAGGCCGCTCCGGCCCGGACCCGCTCGCTCGCAATGCGCAGCGCGTTCGCTGCGATGGTGGCCTGCTCCCCCAAGACCTCGGTGCGGCGTTCGGCGGCGGCTGCTTCTACGTAGAGTTGGGTGATTCGGAGACGAAGATCCGCGATTGCGATGGCCGACTGGATCTCGGCCCGAGTCAGCCGCGCGTTGGCGAGCGCTACGCGCGCGCTCCTCTTTCCGCCGAGTTCAAGCGACAACGCCAAACCGACAGTCGTCTCGGAGCTCCGGAGACCCTTATAGATGCCAGTTCCGGCCACATTTTCGGTGGTCGCCTGGATCTCCGGGTTTGGCTTGAGGCCGGCTACTGATCTTGCCGCCGTCGCAGCGCGCACGCCAGCGGTCGACGCCTCGATGGAAGGGGAGGCGGCGCCGCCCTGAGCAAGGGCTGACTCTAGTGTGACCACGTCGCCGCCAGCAGGCGCCGCCGTCGGCACCCCCGACAAGGGCGCCGTCTGCGCGTGCGCGATACCCGCGCACGACGCCGCGGCCATAAGGGCCGCGATAAAACGTTGCATGTAGTAAACTCCTGGCGAATCAATCGCGGCCGCCTCTAGGCAGCCGTGCGAGACTCATCAGGCGATGGGGGGCCTTAACCCTGGGTCGGTCGGTGCCGATGTTTGAAGATCTGCGGCATCGAGAATCCCGATGGTCGACGTGACAAGGGCGGGCTGGGGCGCCTTGGTCGCAGCCGGCTCGCCGAATTGATGACCGTGGCAACCACCATGGTGATGAGCATACCCCTTCTCACTATCGGAGGGGACCTGATCACGATCTCCAGTGCTGTGGCCAAACTGCATCGCTTCAGTCGTGCTGAGGCAACGCACCGGTTCGGTGGCATGTGATACCGAGCCGATCACGAACGAGAGCGCCGCCGCCAGGAGCAAGAGCATAAAGCTCAGCCGCCGGGCCGCACGCGTCCAGCCTTGCCCATCGGGGCCTTCAGCAAGGAGCGCGCGCGACAACATGTTTGGTTCGAAATACCTGTATCGGATCTTCGGTGAGCCGCCTATGCACCTTGAAGCCACTTCAGGGTCAAGCGAAAAAACTGCATCTCGGCTCGGATCCGGCAAAAAATTCTGGAGTGAATATGAGAATCGGCGATCTCGCACGCGAAACTCAGACGCGCGTAGAGACGATACGCTGGTATGAGAAGGCCGGCCTTTTACCGCAGCCTCCGCGCACAAGCGGAAACTATCGCGTTTACGGCCAAGCGGAGCTGACCCGGCTTAGCTTCATTCGGCGAGCGCGCGACCTCGATTTCTCACTTGATCAAGTGCGAGCGTTACTCGTTCTTGCGGGGAACCGGGATGAGGCCCTGCGATTCCGTCCATGAGAACGCACGGACACATATTGCGGACGTTGACCGGAAGAAAACCGACCTCACGGGCCTGCGTCAGGAACTCGTCAAGCTCAGCGACTCGTGGGGAGGCGGGAGCGTCGCGGACTGCCGGATCCTCGAGGGACTGTCAGGATTTCCGTGTGTGGGCGGGCATAGTGGGTAAAGAGGAGATCCCATATGTCCCGACGAAATGAGTATCCGTTGTGATCAAGCCATCTATTCGTTCCATGAACGGTTCGCTCTGAGGAGCGTGTTTGCGAGGATGATGAGTTTTCGCATGATTGTTGTGATGGCGACCTTGGGGGGCTTTCCGACAGCGGTCATTGCCTCATACTTGGCTTTCATGTCGGCGTTGTAGCGGGCGGCGACGAGAGTTGGCATGTAGAGGGCCCTGCCGCAGGATAGCGCGGCCACCGCGGATGTGGGCTTTATCGCGGGATCACCGCGATCGCGGTAATCGCATTGACGCAACCCCCATTCATCGTCCGGTTTCAAGAGCGACCAAGAGAGGCCGGACGATGAGCGGGTGCGCTCCCAGCGCTTTTCTAACCGCAAGGTTTATACTCGACAAGGATGGGGTGGTCGCTCCGGCCAACGCAAGGGCGTTGAGCAAGCCGGAGCGTTGACGAAACATGCTCGTCGCACGGTTCGCCGTCAATCAGCGAATCGGGAGGGGAGTCCAACTTTGGATAGGCTGCGCCATTACGGCACAGAAGCCATCCGTTTGACGCCGAGTGCGGGGTATTTAGCGCGCTTGTTACAACTGGATATGCTGATGACTGCCGAGACACCGTGTTATGGCGTCGGGACGGAGGGATTCGATGTCTGAAGATGACGCTCGAGGTAAATCCGATCGCCGCCAGGCAGAGGAATCCTGCCCCCCAGGCGGCAAACCCAGAACCGGCGAACGCCGCCAGCCTGTCGCCGATCTGACCGATGCCGCGCTTCGGGCGGCTTATGACGAAACCAATGGCGAGGGGCTGCGAACTCTCGACCTGCTCGCCGAAATGGCGCGCCGAGAAATTAGGACATGAGTCGTGTGTGGACGCCGGAGGATGAGGCGAGGCTCCGCATTATTTGGGGCGGGGTGGTAACGGAGATCGCCAAGGCTCTCGGCCGGTCGCCAGCCGCCACGCGCGATCGAGCGATCCTCCTCGGTCTCGTTAAGCGGCGATTTGCAAGCTCGCGTTTAACTTGCGGTTGAGAGCGTGATCCGAGAGATGCGGTGTCTTCGCGGATTGGCCGGGGTCGCGATGAGGGCGCGACTAGCGTCCGCGTCCCGCGCGCGGACCAGCTCAGATGGGCACCGAGGGGTATGCCGACGTTGCGGCGTGACCGGCCTGCAATTGGGTAATCGACAAGGCGGGCTATTCAATTTTCATATGGAGCGTGGCACGCTGCCCAGACCCGGCGTGTTCCGCTAGCTCATCATAGCGGTCGGCCATTTCCGCGTGTATTTTACCGATAGCTGGATCGACGGCATTTGCTGCCATCTGGCGCGCGTTCGCCGCGCGATCTTCGAAGTATTCTCTATTGTTTTCTTCCGACATGTCAGCCCCCCGATGATACGGGCGGAAGCCTTCAGATGTGTCATTCAGCCACCGCCCCGCCCAATCGCAACGGTAATTCCCTCGTTTATCACGCGCCTAGCCGCATAGCGAATCCTTCCTTGCCCGGGGTTCGTCAAAGTTTGCTGTCGCCAATCCTTTACATAGCGTCTGGCCCGGCGTCGTGGTCTTGCAGCGCTGCATCGAGGGCGTCTGTACCCTCGACCGTTTGCAAGGGTTGTTAAATTTATCCTCCTTCGCGTCACGCCATCCCGCCACGGGCCTAACGAAGAACGCTCATCGCGAAGTGCGAGGGCGGCGCAGTTGCCGATTGCAGGGTCCTGGATGTCCTGGCGCCCGCGTGAGGCATATGATTGCGGTTTGGCTCTGCTTACGGCGCGGCGGCGCTGGGTGTCGGCTGCATACGCAAAGGGGTTGCTCGTTATTGCGTTTTTTTGGCAGGTCTACGCGCAATCGCCCCGGCAGGTGATCGCCAACTATGGGTAATGCGATCGCAGGGCGTCGACCAACGCTAGGGACCCGATGGCGAATGCGGGGATTTATCGCTGGCAATCACGTAGCGGCTGGCGGCGCGCGAGCCACAGGGTAACGAGCGGAATAACGACCCACATCAGCAACGGGACAACCGCAACCCGCGTCCCGAAAATATAGGGCATCTTCGCGCTGTATTGCCAACCCCAAGAGGCGCCCGTTGCTAGCTTCTCGAAGGCCACGGTTATGACCAGTCCCACTATCAGGTAGATGGCCAACTGGAATATCGTCGGGCGCAGCAGCCAAAACCGCGACCGACTGACGACTGAGACCGCCGAGTACGAAAATACCATCAAGACTGCGTCGCCGACACTCGCGAGGGTGCAAGTCTCGACGACAGCAAGATATGGCCCCCCACCGAACGCATAAAATGACATCTGCCACATTTCCCACAGGAAAGCGGTCAGGAAACCAAACATGGCAAGATGCCATTCCGGTTGGTCTAATCGGCTTGGCGTTACCAACGGAGTGGGCCTGGAGCCAAGTTTCTCGAACCTCCTCGGGTGACGACCAATGCCGCCCTTATCCGCGGGCTATCGTCGCTACACCACCACGAACTGACCCATCATTCCAGCATCTTCGTGCTCGAGGATATGACAGTGATACATATAGGGGTGATCCGGGTCGGCGTAATCGTCGAACCGCAGCAAGATCCTGACGCGCTCTCGGGGCGCCACGACGACGACATCCTTCAATCCCTGCTCGCCGGAATGCGGCGGCTTGCCGTTGCGGTCGAGAATGCGGAACTGGACATCATGGACATGGAACGGGTGCGCCATCATCGAAGCGTTTTCGATCTCCCAGATCTCGGTTTCGCCCATTTTGACGGTCTCGTCGATGCGCTGCATGTCCATCGAGCGACCGTTGATGGTGAGCCCGCCTTTGCCCATCATTTTCCCCATGGGCATGTCGAGAACGAAACGGCGCTTGCGTATCGCGGCGGAGGGATTGGGCGCTTCGAGCTGGACCAGCCGAACCGGAATGGGTGCTGACGTCGTTCGCTGGGTGCCGGGCCTGATCTCAACGACCCGAAATGGTTCGTTTGCCCTCGTCGTCGCGCCACCCATCATGCCACCACCCATCATTCCTCCGCCCATCATGCCGCGCTCGGCCGGGTACGCGAGAAGTTGCGTTGGTTTGCCGTCGGCTATGTCGACAATGATCTGGATGCGTTCGGCGGGAGCCAAATGTATCTTGGCGGTCTTGTACGGCTCGGCCAGCAGGCCGCCGTCGGTGCCGATCTGGTAGAATGAGCGCCCGTCGGAAAAGGCGAAGCTATAGAAACGGGCGTTGGATGCGTTCAAAATTCTAAGCCGCACTTGTGTGCTTTGCGCGTCGAAGACCTGATCGATGCCGCCATTGACCAGCAGCGTATCGCCTGTCGCTCCCATCATCCTGGTCATCATGGACGACGGATAGGCGAAACTCCCGTCCTCGTTGAAGGATCGATCCTGAACGATCAGCGGAAGATCGTCGATGCCGTAAGTGTTGGGCAGTTCGAGTCGCTCGGTCTGCTGATCGCGAACGATGATTGCGCCGGCCAGACCCCGATAGACCTGGGGGCCTGCGCGATGGAGGCTGTGCGAATGGTACCAGAAGAGTGAACCGCGCTGGCGGACCTCAAATTGCGGCGACCATGTTCCGCCGGGGGGGATCGGCTGATGCGGGCCGCCATCGGCAAGGGCGGGGAGATGGAAGCCATGCCAGTGAAGGGTCGCCGCCTCGTCGAGTCTGTTGGTGACGTTCATCCGGACAGTTTCGCCGTCATGCATTTCCAGCGTCGGACCGAGGAATGCGCGATTAATACCGATTGTCGGCGTATCGCGGCCGTTCAAGAATTGGCTTACGCCCTTTTGAAGCGTGAGATCATATTCCCGCACGCCATTTACGAGGTTGCCGCGCAGCAGGGCCGGAATCGCGAGCGCTGGTTTATCTTCCCGCACCTTGGGTTGGCCGGTCTTGCGGGGAAAGAGCCAACGAGGCGCAACGAAGCTAGCCGCCGCGAGCCCGCCACCGCCAAGTGCAGCCGCCGCTAATATTTCACGCCGTCCTAGGGTCATGGTGCACCTGCCCTGCGGCTGGTTACGTTCAGGCGTGACTTGCCCTGTCCTCGCCGGCTCATTTCGAGCGCAGATATTTTAGGAAAGCCGCTATCCCCAGGACGAGAAAGGCCAGGATGAGGATCCAGACGATCCCCATGCCGATCATCATCCCCATCGGCATATGCATTCCACCATTCATCATGTTCTTCTCCTGTCATTGCGTGATTGATATCGGCGTTGCGCCTGGGTCCGCTGTCGGAGCTGATTTCCCAGCATTTCTCCGTCGTCCTACTGGTGGGCGATCGCGGTGATCTTTGGCGTGCCGTTCGCCGTGGTCATGTCGAAAGCGACCTTGTCGCCGACCTCGATAGAGCTGAGGATTGCCGGGTCGGCGCCAAAGCTCATGGTCATGGCCGGCCAGCCGACTTCGGGAATGGCGCCATGATCGAGCGTGACCTGACCGGCTTTCGCGTCTATCGCGGTTACGGTGCCCGTCCCACGGCCCTCGGCTGATTTATTGACCGTAGGACTGCGCTCCGTGCTGGCGGCGGCTTGCGGCCCTGACGATGCCGCGGGCTGCTTGTTGCAAGCCGTGAGCGTCAAAGCGACGACCGAGGACGAAAGCATTATCGACAATTTCACGATTGAACTCCTTCTTGAGAAAATTGGCGCCGCCGCGCTTCCCGCCGCCTCAGCATCAAATACCCGGCGGGGATCACCAGCATCGACAGCAGCGGCGCGGTCAGCATCCCGCCGATCATCGGCGCAGCGATCCGGCGCATCACCTCCGATCCCGTCCCGGTCCCGAGCAGGATCGGCAGCAATCCGGCGAGGATCACCGCAACCGTCATCGCCTTGGGACGAACCCGCAGCAACGCCCCCTTGCGAACCGCGTCATCGATCTCATGCGATGTCGGATTGTCTCCACGATCCGCCAACGCCTGTTTGAGGTAGATGAGCATCACCACCCCGAACTCCGCCGAGACCCCCGATAGCGCGATGAACCCGACCGCGGTGGCGATCGACTGGTTGAACCCGAGCAGATAGAGCAGCCACAGCCCGCCGGTCAGCGCGAACGGCAGCGTCGCCATGATCAGCAGCGCCTCGTCGAACCGTCCGAACGTCAGGTACAGCAGCACGAAGATGATCAGCAGCGTCGCGGGCACGACGATCATCAACCGCTGTTCGGCGCGTTGCAGATATTCGAACTGACCGGTGTAGGCGAGGCTGACGCCGGGCGGCAGCTTGACCTGCCGCGACACTGCCTTTTGGAGGTCGTCGACCACCGACACCAGATCGCGACCGCGGCTGTCGACATAGATCCATGTGGTCGGCCTGCCATTTTCGCTGCGCAGCATCGGTGGTCCCGAACTCACCGCGACATCGGCAACGTCGCCGAGCGTGATCTGCTGCAGCGTCGGCGTTAGCACGGGGAGGCCGCGGATGCTGTCGACGCTGTCCCTGATCTCGCGCGGGTAGCGCACGCTGATCGGGTATCGCGCGAGTCCCTCGACGGTCTGACCGATCGTCTGTCCGCCGATGGAGCTCGATACGACTGATTGAACGTCAGCGATGTTGAGCCCGTAGCGCGAGGCGCGGGCGCGATCAATCTTGATGTCGATATAATTGCCCCCCGTCAGCCGTTCGGCCAGCGCGGAGCTGATCCCCGGCACCGTCTTGGCGACGGTCTCGATCCGCTGTGCGACCTGGTCGATGCTGGCAAGGTTCGATCCCGATACCTTGATCCCGATCGGGCTCTTGATCCCGGTCGAGAGCATTTCGATACGGTTGCGGATCGGGGGAATCCAGAAATTGGCAAGGCCTGGCACCTTCACCGCCCGATCGAGCTGTTCGACCAGTTTCTCGGGCGTCATGCCCCTGCGCCACTGGTCCTTCGGCTTGAAGTGGACGACCGTCTCGAACATCGTCAGCGGCGCGGGATCGGTGGCGGTATCGGCGCGCCCCGCCTTGCCGAACACGCTGGCGACCTCGGGCACGGTCTTGATCAGGCGATCGGTCTGCTGGAGCAGTCCGGACGCCTTGGCGGGCGAAATGCCCGGGAGCGCCGATGGCATGTAGAGCACGTCGCCCTCGTCGATCTGCGGCATGAACTCGCCGCCGAGCTGGCTGATCGGCCATAGGGCGGTCGCAAAGACGAGCCCGGCAACGACCAGCGTCGCCTTGGGCCGCGCCAGGACCATGTCGAGCGCGGGCCGGTAGATGCGCGTCAGCCAGCGGTTGACCGGATTGGCGTTCTCGGGCGGAATCTTGCCGCGGATCAGATAGCCCATCAGCACCGGGATCAGCGTGACCGAAAGCAGCGCCGCGCCCGCCATCGCATAGCTTTTGGTGAAGGCGAGCGGCGCGAACAACCTGCCTTCCTGCCCCTGAAGGCTGAACACCGGGATGAACGAGAAGGTGATGATCAGCAGCGACAGGAACAGCGCAGGCCCCACCTCGACCGCGGATTCGGTGATCAGCCGCCACCGGTCTGCGGCCGGCGGTTCGCGGTCGTCATGGTCGTGACGCCATCGCTCGACATGTTTGTGCGCATTCTCGATCATCACGATCGCGGCATCGACCATCGCGCCGATCGCGATCGCGATCCCGCCGAGCGACATGATATTCGCGTTGACCCCCTGGATGCGCATCACGATCAGCGCGATCATGACCCCGAACGGCAGCGTGATGATCGCGACGAGCGCCGAGCGGACGTGCCAGAGGAACAGCCCGCACACGAGGCCGACGACGATGAACTCCTCGATCAGCTTGCTGTTGAGATTCTCGACCGCGCGATCGATCAGCGTCGACCGGTCATAGGTCGGAACGATCTCGACGCCGGGCGGCAAGCTCTTGGCAAGTTCGGTAAGCTTGGCCTTGACGTTGGTGATCGCGGTGCGCGCATTCTCGCCCGATCGCAGAATGATGACCCCGCCCGCGACCTCGCCCTGGCCGTTGAGCTCGGCGATGCCGCGCCGGATGTCCGGCCCGACCTGGATGGTGGCGATGTCGCCGAGCGAGACCGGGACGCCGCCTGCCAGCGTTTTCAGCGGAATGAGCCGGAAATCGTCAAGCTTCTGCAGATAACCCGTCGCGCGGACGATATATTCGCGCTCGGCCATTTCGACGACCGAACCGCCCGCTTCCTGGTTGGCGCGCTTGATCGCGGCGATCGCGGCGTCCTGCGTGACGCCATAGGAGGCCATCCGGACGGGATCGAGCACGACCTGATATTGCTTCACCATCCCGCCGATGCTGGCGACCTCGGCGACATCGGGGACGGTCTTCAATTCATAGCGCAGGAACCAGTCCTGGATGCTCCGTAGCTGGGCGAGGTCGTGTTGCCCCGAGCGGTCGACCAGCGCATATTCGTAGATCCAGCCGACCCCGGTCGCATCAGGACCGAGCGCGGCCACCGCCCCCTCGGGCAAGCGGCTCTGCACCTGGCTGAGATATTCGAGCACGCGGCTGCGCGCCCAATAGAGATCGGTGCCATCCTTGAAGATGATGTAGACGTAGCTGTCGCCGGTGAACGAATAGCCGCGCACGGTCCTCGCGCCCGGCACCGACAGCATCGTGGTGGCGAGCGGATAGGTCACCTGGTCCTCGATGATCCGGGGGGCCTGCCCCGGATAGCTGGTGCGGATGATGACCTGCACGTCGGACAGGTCGGGCAGCGCGTCGACCGGCGTCGTCTTGACCGCCCACAGCCCGACCCCGAGCAGCGCCGCGATCCCGAGCAATACCAGGAACCGGCCGCGCACGCTGGCGCGGATGATGGCGGCGATCACTTGGCGGCCCCGCTATGCGCGATCGACGTGAGCGTGAATCCGACCTGGCGCTGTTCGAACCGGAACGAGACCCGGTCACCCTTCTTGTAGCCGCGGGTCATCGTTGGATTGGCGAGTTTGAAGCTCATCGTCATTGCCGGCCAGCCGAGCGCAGGCACTGGTTGATGAGACAGGGTCACCGCGCCGTCCTCGATCGTCTCGATCGTGCCGGTGGTACCGTAATCCGTCGGTTTGGCGGGATTGTTGGCGGCGGCGGGGTTTGGTGCAGGAGCCGCGTTCAACGGTCGGGCCTTGATCCCCGACAGGCTGGCTTCGGAATCGATCAGGAACTGGCCCGAGGTGATGACCTTCTCACCCTCCGAGAGCCCAGCGAGGATCTCGGTCTGACCACCGCCTTCGCGGCCAAGTTGAACTTCGGCCGGCTGATAGCGACCGCCATTTTCTGCGAGCATCACCAGCGTGCGCTTACCCGTACGGATCACCGCTTCGCTCGGGACGAGAAGGGCGGGCTTACCGACATCGCCCAGATGCACGGTCGCGAACATCCCCGGCTTCAGCCGCCCGCCACGATTGCGCAACTCCACCCGCACCGTCAGCGTGCGGCTCGCCGCCTCGGCGGTGGGAAGGACCGCGATCACCTTTCCGGAAAAACGCTCGCCCGGAAAGCTCGCCAGTTCGGCGACCGCCGACTGGCCAACTCTGATCTCCCCCGCGCGTGTTTCGGGCACCGCGGCATTGAGCCAGACGGTGCCGAGCCCGTTGACCTGCGCCAGCGTTTGCCCCGCGGCCAATGTCATCCCGGGGCGCACGTCAAGCGTCTGGATGACCCCGCCGATCGGCGTCGAGATGGTGACGACATCCTGACGTCGCCCGGTGCGTGCGACGCTGGCGATCGTGCCCGCCGGCATCCCCAACAGCTTCAACCGCTCGCGTGCGGCGTTCGCCAGTCCCGCGTTGCCGCTGCGCCGGAGCGCCAGATACTCGGCCTGCGCGCCGCCCCATTCGGGCACCAGCAGATCCGCGATCGGGGCGCCCGCGCGAACGATGTCGCTGGGCGCGCGGCCATAGGTGCGCTGGACGAAGCCGCCCGCGCGCGCCTGGACGATCGCAACATCACGCTGGTTGAAGTCGATCGCACCGGTAACGTCGAGACTCGATTCCAGCGTACCGATCCGCGCGATCGCGGTGCGGGCGCCGAGATTCTGCAGCGCCTCGGCAGGGATTTTTACGCCCGGTGCGCTTGTTCCGCCTTCGTCGGCATATTTGGGTTCGACCGCCATCCCCATCGACGACTTTGCGTCCGGGCTGTCGTAATGCTCCTGCGGCACCATCGGGTCGAAGTAATAGAGAATCTTTCGACCATCGGCGGCGGTCTTCGCATCGCCTCCTGATGTGCCAAGATAATAGCCGCCACCCGCCGCTACGAGCGCGATCGCGGCGATCGCCGCGCCAAGTGTTGCCTTTTGGGTTCGATCGGGTGTCAACGGACATCTCCTGTGTTCACGAGCATGATCCGCACCGCATCGCGCTCCAGCGCGGCCTCACGGTCGAGCAGATCGATTTCGGCATTGGCGAGCGCGACGGTTTCGCTGAGCGCGCTCCCGAGGTCGATGCGTCCCGCCGCGTAGCTATCCTGGGCCGCCAGCGCGCGCTGCCTCGATAAGGGAACGATCAGGTCGCGCGCGTGCTCGAATTTCTCCCGGTACATGCGGTGATCCGCCAGATCGGAACTGAGCGCGCCGAGCGCCGCGCGCTCGGCGTCGGCGCGGTCGAGCCGGGCGGCCTGCGCCGCGCGTAAACTCGCATCGATCCGCGGATCCTGCCGCTTCTTGGCGAACAGCGGTAGATCGATCGAGACGCCGATCGACGCGAACGTGCCGAACTGCGGCTGCCGCCGCGCGAGCGACGCAATAACGCTGATGTCCGGATTCTTCTGCGCACGCGCGAGCGCGATGTCCGCCTCGCTCTGGCCGATCGAGGCGTCGGCGGCGCGCAGATCGGGTAGCGTGGCTACGCCCGCCCGCAAGCGCTCCGCGTCGATGTCGGGTGACGGCGCCTGCCCCGCGATTTCGGGATCGGAGACGCCCGTCCACCGGGTGAGCTGCGCCCTGGCCTTGTCGATCGCGGCCTGCCGTTCGCTCCGTCGGTCGGAGAGCTGGGCTTTAAGGATTTGCGGATCGAATGCTTGCGCCGCGGTGGCGCTGCCCGACGTCAGCCGCGATCCGATCGTTTGTGTCAGGTCGTCGATCTGCGCCGCGAGCTTCTTCAAAATGTCGAGGCGGCGCTCGGCATAATAGAGATCGATCCAGGCCAGCGCCGCACCGACCCGGACGTTGCGCGCCGCGACCGCTTCGCCAGCCTCCGCCGCGACGATATCGGCGCTCGCGCGCGCGGTGCGTGCATGGCGCTTTTTCGCATTGGGAATATCTTGCCGCACCCCCACGGTCTGGCGGATGTAGGTATTTGGAAACGGCGGGTCGCGTTCGGCCTGGGTAAGCCTGAAGTCGTTGAAGTTGAGGTCCAGCTTGGGATCGGGGAGCTGGTCGGCCGCAACCGCAGTGCGCCTGGCGCTCGCTGTAGTCGCCTCGCGGGCAGCGACGCTTGGCGAGTTCGAAGAGGCGAGGTCGAGCGCCTGCGTGAACGTCAAGGTTTGTGCCGCCGCTGAATGCGTGACGAGGACCATAACAGCGCCTACGGTGACGCGGAGCTTAGGTATCTTCATGACGCGATGTCGCATCTAGGCGTTCCTGCTTTTGAGTGGCTAGCGCGCACCGCGGTGTCGGCGATTGTGACATCAGGATAACGTGGCGCCGTACGGCCGCGGAATCGGAGCAAATCCACAGATTGTTGGGGTTGGTTTGATCGGCCAGCCTGCGATGTGCAAAGCTCGATCTGGTCCAAGGCCGCGTTTCCGAAAGGCGCAGTACTGCGCCACAATCCACTGACGATCACGATTTATGCGGAGGCGGGCAAGGGGTTGCCGGATTGCGTGGAATCGATTGCGGCTGCCGTGTCGCCGAGGGGGCATTCGGCGATGCGATAAATACGCGCCGGGGCGCTGTCAGCGGTGCTCGCGGCCCCGATTGGGCGGTTGGACGCCATTCAAAATGCCCGGATGGCGTCTGAGGGACTGCGGCGATCGAAGCGCTGCTGGCAAGTGCTGCGGCGACGCCAAGCGCGCCGACCACGAAATGATTGGACATGGATTGAATCCTTGATCTGAACAGGGACGTCTTTCGTGCCTTGAACAGGCAAACCGAGACGGATTCCGGGTGTCAGATCAGGATACTGGGTGGATCCGGCAAAGGCCCATAGGAGCGGCCAAGCATCCGCGCGGCCTCAGTCACATGATGGCTGGGTCTATCTTGCAGATGTTCGACCGCGTTGAACGCCGTTGGTTCAAGGGCGGCGGGGGCCGTGCAACCCATCTGAGCGATGCACTGAAGCGTCATTCCCTTGCAGGGGACCTTTTTGGGCGATCCCGGAACTGACATTTTCGAGCAGTTCATATCCGTGGCCATCGAAGCCATGGGCACCGACGTAACGCTCATTGGCGCCATCGCCATAGCGGCCGATTGACCGGACATGCTCAACGCGGCAACCGCGAAAAGAAAAAGGCGAAACAGACGGACCACTGATAGTCGGATGACCTTAGCGAGTGGAAAAGTCAATCCGCGACGAGAGCAGGAGGTCTATCATACGTGATTTCGACAGCCCCCCACCAGGGCACTCAAAACCATCTCCAGCGGAAGTACGCCCCCAGGACGGCGCAAACAAGTGGCAGCGCTACCGCGATGCGAAACGATAGAAGCTTTTCGACCGCAGAGCGAGCGTCGCGCGTCGCCACCACGAGACCGAAAAGCGCGGCCGCAAAAAGCGACGTGTTTCAGTGCGATCACCAAGCCGAGTGCATCGGCGGCCTCGGCAGACCCTGATTCGATCCAGAGTAACATCGGAGGAATGGGGGCGAGCATTGCTACGGTCAGGTGTTTGCGCGGGATCGGCGTAGCCATGCTTTGAGATTCCCCGTGCGGCCAGGGTGGGTCATTCCCGGCCGAGGAGGCTCGCAGATCAAGCCGCATTTGAACACGCTGTTTATTACCGCGCGAAAGTTTGGGCCGGGCACCCGCCGCGATCCTGCGAGATCGTCTTCCAACATTTGCTCCCATTTCGACTGCGGGGGAGGAATACGTTGTGTGGTCAGTCAACTATCGCTGGACGGGCAAGCCCGCGGGCGACAAGTTCTGAACCAGAGGCCGATCAACACGTTGGCGGCTGACGCAAGAACGACGAAATTGGACCGGCCCTGATGAGCGCATTGATCAATCTGGCTGTCATATTAGCGATCACGATGCTCGTTGGGCTTGCCCTTGTTGGATGGAGCGGGACCAGCGGCGGATCCTGGTCGCAGCGAGTCCCGTTTCTGGGGGGCGGATTGCAGACGACGCACGCGTGGCAACGCTTTCACCTGCGGTATTACCCGATGACGTTGCTGTTCATCGCCTTCGAGATGGAGATGATGTTCATGTACCCCTGGGCGGTCGTCTATGTCGAAGAAGGGCTGAAGGCGCTCGGTGAGATGGGGATGTTCCTGTCGATCCTGGCGGTGGGAATCATCTACGCGTGGCGGGAAGGCGTCTTCCGCTGGCAATGAGCCTGCTCCACCGCATCCAAGCCTGGGCACCGGTGCCCGTCTATCCGGTGATCGGCGAAGGCGCCGTGGCGGACATCGAGAGATTGAGGCTAGGCCCGGCACTGACGTTTGTCTCGAGCATACGCCATGCCTCGATCCTTTTGGTGGCCGGAACCATCAGGTCCGGCGACCAGCCGGCGCTGCGTCGCCTGCATGATCAGCTGCCACATCCGCGCGCGACGCTTTGGTGGCGCTCGAAGCCGCTCGGCGAGGCGATCGATCCGGTCCGAGAGGAAGGGGACGATCCGGTTTTGGCTCTGCGCAGCCTCGACCGACAGCTGCGCACCGGCGAATGTCCGAGCGAGGCCGACTGGCTTTCGAACGTGCCGCCAAATCGGTGGCAGGGCGAGGGGGACTACGGCCAGGGCGGCAAGGGGATGATGGGCGGTGTCCCCTATGGGCGCCCGATGGCGATGACCGACGACGATCAGCGGGACGGGCTATCCCTCGACGCGATGACGGTGAGAATCGGGCCGTTCGTGCCGATGCTGCCTGCCGGACTTTCGCTCGAACTGACGCTACAGGGCGACGTGATCCAGCGGGCCAGGGTGCTGACCCCCGCCCTCCCGGCGGAAGGACACGGACAATCGGCATCGCTGCGGCAAGCTGCGATCCTGTTCGAATTGCTCGGACTGGACGCGCTTGCCGCCCGTTGCTTCCGGTCGCCCGACCGCCGGGCGCTGTGCCGTGCTGCACGGCGATCCGGTGCGTTTCTGGCGATTCCGCCCGATCTAGGAATAATCGAGAAGACCGACGTCCGCACGCGGCTGCGCGATGCGCTCCTCGGCGAACAACCGGGGCTACCGTTGGATGCGCAGCCGCTGGGTCCGATGCTGACCGGCCTCGAATGGCAGGAAGCAATGCTCGTCATCAACTCGATTCCGGTCGAGCAGCTCGCGATTATTGCCCAACCGACGCCATGCGATGGCGGCGCACCACGCAACCAGATTCAGCGCTCGCACCATCGCCATCACGGGGGCCATGCATGATCGCGATAGCCGCCGTTTTCCTGTTGCTGCTGTTCGGTGCTTCGTTCATCGCAGTGACCGAGCGGCTGGCACATGGTGGTTGGCGTCATGCTTTCGCCTCGCCGCTAGGCGAAGCGGCGCGGCTGATCGCGCAGCAAGCGACGCGAACCGAACGTCCTGACGGGGTGAACTGGCTGATCGCGCCGATCGGCTATCTGATGGTTGCCACGGCAGGCCTGTCAGTGGTGCCGTTCGCCCCCGGTGTGGCGGTCGCGAACCTTGATGCGGGCATCGTGCTGTGGGGCTCGTGCGAGGCACTGACGATCGTTCTCGTATTTCTCCACGGATGGTCAGCGAATTCGCTTCTGCCGTTGATCGGCGGCTATCGCTACGTCGCGGTCGCATTGCCCGCCATGCTTATCAGCATGTTCGTGTTAATTGGTGCGGCACTGCCGGCGCGATCGCTCTCGGTCGCGGCGATGGTGGCGGCGCAGGAACCGATTTGGAACGTCGTGCGGCAACCGCTCGGGCTGCCGCTGTTCCTGCTGCTGGGGCTGACGATCGGGTTGCGCGGGCCGTTCGACTATGCCGATGGTGCCGATCTTGCCACCGGCACCTCTGCGGAAGTCTCGGGTCGTGCACGGCTCGGCTGGCGGGTGGCGCGGCTTGCAATGACGACCGCTTTCGCCGCAATGGCCGCGACAGCCTTCCTCGGCGGCTATCTGGGGCCATGGCGACCGGGCCCGGTCTGGTTGATCATCAAGACCGCCCTAGTCCTGGTTTTGATGGTCATCCTCGGACGTAATCTTGCGCGCATGCCCGCGCCTTGGATGCTGTCGCTGATCTGGACGTTGTTGCTGCCGCTCTCCTTCCTCGATCTCGTCATCGCCGGCGTGGTAGCGCTGTCTTGAGCCCGATCGATCTCGCCTTCTTCGTCCTCGCAGCCGTCGCGGTGCTGGCCGGTTGGCGGGTGTTCGCCACCGACAGCATGGTGCGCGCGAGCTTCCTGCTGCTGGTCTCGTTCATCGCGGTAGCGGGGATCATGCTCCTACTTGCTGCGCCTTATATCGGGGTCGCCACCATCTTCATGATGGCGGTCGAAATGATGGTGATGGCACTTTTCATGGTCGCCTTCATGATGAACCCGGCCGGGCTCAATCCGATGATGATGGTGCATCAGGACCGGCTCGCGAAAGTCGCGGGCCTCGCAGCCTTCGTGGCGCTCACCGCCGCGGTCATACTGACGGATCTTCCCGACCGGGCGGTGAGCGCCGACGCGTCCGTTATCCACGATCTCGGCATCGAGCTACTCGGGCCGTCCATGCTGCCCTTTGAATCCGCGGGCGTTACCCTGCTTGCCGCGATGATCGCGGCCGTCGTTCTTTCGGCACGCAGCGGCCGGTTCGGTCCGTCGGACGAAGGCTCGCGGCCACCGGGCCTCGTGCCTGGCGGCGACCCCGCAGGCCGCATCCCCGACGACGAGCGGTCCGATAAGACCGAGAGCGGCCATCACGACGAGCACGAATCATGAGTCTTCTCACGGTTTTGATCCTGGCGGCTGCGTTGATCGGCATCGGTCTGTACGGAGCCCTGTCGCAGCAATCGTTCGTCATGCTGATGATGGGGTTCGAGCTGATGTTGAACGGCGTCTTGCTCGCCGTCATCGGCTTCTGGTCGCTCGGCACGGGGGGCACGCCCAAGGGCCAGCTGCTCGCGATCGTCGTGATGGCGGTCATGGCGGTCGAGATGGCGGTCGGTTTCGCGCTGGTGACTGCCGTATACAGGCGGCGTCAGGTCGATACGACCGAAGGCCTTGGGACGCTCAAGCAATGATCCCGTGGCTCGCCTTCCTTGTGCCGCTCGCCGGCGGAACCGCGTTGTTCGCCGGTCCGCGCAATCGGCGATGGCTGGGGACCGCGGCGTTGATCATTTGCCTTTCGACGCTTTTGGTTGCCGTCATGGCGACGACGAGCGGCGTGGCCGGAACAATCGAATGGGGCGGTCCTTTGCGGCTGGAAGCTGCTTTGACGCCCTTTTCCGGGGTTGTCGCCATGCTGGTGCCCGTCGTCGCGGCGATTGTCATCGCGTATGCCGCTGCGCATGAGCAGGAACCCGGCCTCCGGCGCCTCATCGGCCTGCTGGTCCTGTTCCTGGCCGGCATGGAGCTGTTGCTTGTCGCCGACGATTTTCTCACGCTGCTGATCGGCTGGGAAGCGGTCGGCGCCTGTTCATGGGCATTGATCGGTCACAATTGGAAGGACGCAGAGACCGGGCGCTCGGCGATCTATGCGTTCGTCACGACACGGCTCGGCGACCTTGGCCTGTTCGTCGCCGCCATCGCGTCGTTCGCTGGAACGGGTTCGTTCGCGTTCGATCGCCTCCCGGATCTGCCGCCAGGGTTGCTGGCGCTTGTCGCTGCCGGCGCTCTGATCTCGGCTGCGGCCAAATCAGGGCAGGTTCCGTTCTCCCCGTGGCTGTTCCGCGCAATGGCGGGACCAACGTCAGTGTCGGCGTTGTTGCACGCCGCCACTATGGTCGCCGCAGGTGCCTATCTCATGATCAGGCTGCAGCCGCTGCTCGCGCCCGTTGCCTGGTTCGGCGGGGCGCTGGTTGCGATCGGCTTGGTGACGGCCATTGCGGGCGGTATCGTCGCGTTGGTTCAGCCGCATGCCAAGAAGCTCCTCGCAGCATCCACGTCGGCCCATTACGGACTGATGTTCGTCGCGACCGGAGCGGGGTTTCCGGTGGTCGCCCTGTTGCATCTTGTGGCGCATGCCCTTTTCAAATCGCTCCTTTTTCTTGTGGCCGGCATCGCGGGCGAAC
>ENA-ORXF01000953-ORXF01000953.1-marine-metagenome-genome-assembly--contig:-NODE-953-length-19666-cov-5.757823_pt1 | contig 19666 bp, 20 predicted proteins | sample MGYA00237864_ERZ511476 | MGnify/ENA primary metagenome ERZ511476 (study PRJEB26306, sample SAMN06343908) | marine metagenome | isolation source: coastal waters | place: Atlantic Ocean: West Antarctic...
TACTTGAATGGATTATTAAAAATGATAGTGATAATATGGAAAACGATGGTGCGAATAATTTAGGGCATAATTTAGGGAATTATAATATTAGATTGAATAATAACAGGGGTATGGGTCGTAGAACTATAGTTGGGTTGAATAATAATGATAATCCTGTATTCAGGGGTGGTAAAAAACCAGCAAAACAATCAGCAAAAAAACCAGCAAAAAAACCAACAAAAAAACCAGCAAAAAAACCAACAAAAAAACCAGCAAAAAACCCAACCAGCAAAAAGACGAATCGTAAAATATATGAAGGTCCTCGGGGAGGTAAATATTATATATCAAATAATAAAAAAGTTTATTTATAATTAACTTTTATAGGAGATTATGATTTATAAATATTATGTTTGTTTGATGATATAAAAATTTATTATAATTGGAATAATAATTGGAATTGAAAGATTAATTATAAATATTTCGAGTAAAAAACTTGAAAAAATTATTGATTTTTATATTTAAAATATTTTGTTTCATTAAATAAATTATCTTTACATAAATTTTCTAAATAATCAATATTAAATATATTTTTATTATCTTTATTTTCATTCATCCATACTTTTATAATACAATTATTTATTTTTGGACTTAATGATATTCCATTAATATATTGATGTTCATCTGGATCTTTCACAAAATTATTTCCAACAATTTGTGAACTTAATTTAAACCAAATATCATTAATATTTTTTTTGACACTTTAAATGACAAATAACCTCAATTTATATTTTCTTTATTTTCCCATATTGGTTCAATACCTTCTTTCATAAAAAAAACATACCTGAACCAAAATTATTAATTTTATTTATTAAAGATAAATACTCTTCAACTGTATTGAATTCAAAAACTTTTATATCACTTTTTATTATCATTTTGATAATTATAATATTATAATATTTTGATAATTATAATATTATAATATTATAATACTATAAATGTTGTATTACAGTATATTCTTATTTATTTTATCAATATTAATATTTTTGGTTTTTCGTTTAGGAATAGGTGATTTATTATTTATTATAAGAACTGATTTATATTTGATAATAATAATAAATATAATTTGTTTAATATTAATTAAAAATAATATTCAAAATAAATTCTGTTTATTTGTTCAGTTTTTATTATTATTTATAACACCTTTTTTTGATTTTTTATTTGGTATATGGAGAAATTAAAAAAATTGATATATTATTTATTTATGTGTCATTTATCCATTAAACAAAAACAATCACAATGGATATTGAAGAATTGAACTCTTCAATCGATGAATACGATAATGTTACAATCCTATATTACAAGAACTATATGAAAAATCCAGATAATTCATTTAATATTTTGTTAAAGGACACTTTAAGAGGTTGTTCTACACACAAATTAAATAAAATTATCTTGAGAAAGAGTTATTTAAATCTGGTAGAAAAGAATATGTTAGAAATGAATGATACTTTTTTAAAGACTCTCATAAAGAAGCCAAATAAGTCTTTTTCGGGCATTATGTCCGTAAGTATTTTAACATCACCTTATCCATCTTGGACAGATGATAATGGAAATAAAACAATTCAACAGTTTAGTTGTAAACACGACTGTTATTTTTGTCCTGATGAACGCAATGAAAAAGATGAAATGGTAATGCCTCGTAGTTATTTATCAAATGAACCAGCGTGTAGACGTGGTTTAAGAAACAATTTTGAGCCAATTGAACAGATTTATGATCGATTACATTCACTTGAAATTCAGGGTCATCCTCTGGATAAGTTAGAATTAATTGTACTCGGGGGGACAGTATTAGAATATCCTCGTGAATATTTAGAATATTTCACAAGACAATGTTTCTATATCTGTAATAATTATCCTTTAAAGAAGGGTAGAGATATGTTATCATTGGAAGAAGAACAACTTCTAAATGAAACAAGTAAAATTCGAGTTATTGGATTAACACTTGAAACACGCCCGGATGGCATTAATCATGAATCAATTCATTTTCTTCGTCGTCTAGGAGTAACTCGTATGCAAATTGGTATTCAACATACTAATAATCGCTTGCTAAAGAAGGTAAATCGTGGTCACACAATAGAAGATTCAATTCATGCTATTAAACTATTAAAAGATAGTGGTTTTAAGGTTATTGCGCATTTGATGCCAGATTTACCAGGAGCAACTGAAGAAGATGATATGAATATGTTTAAGGAGATTTTGACAAATTCAGATTTATTATGTGATGAATACAAGATTTATCCGTGTGTAGCAACTGATTTTACGGTTATTCAAAAATGGGCTAATCAAGGAAAGTATATCCCGAATGCGGATCGAGATCCGGAGTATTTACAAAGGGTCATTGGATATTATATGAAGAATGTTCAACCTTGGGTTCGTGTTCCTAGAATTATTAGAGATATTCCTAATGATTATATTTCACATGGAAACAGAAATGGTAATTTAAGGGAAATAATTGATAATCAGAATCCTGATTCAAGTGAAATTAGAAAGAGAGAGATTCGAAATACAAAGTTAGCTGAACAACCAATTTTGATTGTAGACAAGTTTGAATCATCTGATTTTATCGAATATTTTATTCGATATGAATCAAGTGATAGAAAGAATATTTTGGGTTTTTGCCGTTTAAGACTTGGTCATTTGAACAATCCATTTTTACCAGAATTAAATAATTGTGCAATTATTCGAGAACTTCATGTATATGGAAAGACTACAATTGTAAATAAGCACTCTGGTGGTGTTCAACATCTTGGATTAGGACAGAAACTGGTTAAGAAGGCTGAATGGATATCATTATATAATGGATATTCTAATTTATGTATTACATCCGGAATTGGGGTAAGAGAATATTACAAAAAGAAGTTAGGATACCATTTAGAAGGAATGTATATGAAGAAGAATATTCGATTATCATTTTTGTATAAAATCTTAATTATTTTCCTATTAATTTTCCTATTAATTTTCCTATTAATTTTCCTATTAATAAGAATCGATTATTTCAAAGTATTTCGAAGTATTTCGAATTTATAAATATTTTAGATACTTTATGATTACAAAAATTATAATATAAACTAATTAATAAATCATATTTAAATAAATTTATTTATATTAATATAAAACTATATGAGTTGTTTTTATTATAAAACACAACAAGAAAATAATGAACAGATAAAATATAATTGTTGTAATATATTATTTAATAGATTTTGTGATTATATTAATAATCATGGATTACTTGTATTATTGTGTTTTCTATTATCTATATTAATTATGGCAATAATATTTAGTAGATATGGAAAATAAATAATATTTAAATAAATTAATTTATAATAATATAAAAAATGTTTGTAGTAAAACCATTAAGGTTAAATTTAAGTCAATGTAATGAAAAATATTTCCCAGGTCAATTTGGAGCAAGACATGAAATAAATAACAAACTGAAAAAAATACATATTGAAACTAAAAAACGTAAATTTATTGATAAAGATGATAAAGATAATAAATATAAAGATAATAAATATAAAGATAATAAATATTAATTAAATTATATGAATTATATTAATTCATATGACAAATTATATGAATTATATTAATTCATATGACAAATTATATGAATTATATTAATTTATATGAAAAATTATATGAAAAATTATATGAATTATATTATATGAAAAATTATATGAATTAATATTGTTATTAAATTAATTCAAATACTTTATCAATCGTTTTTAGACAACCATATCTCCTGAAACATGTGCACCGGTGTGCTTGTTCAGTGTAAAATACACAGTTACATCAGTATCCAGATGAACCATGTAGTATATGTGATTAGGGGATACCCCAGCCGCCTGTTCACCCTTGTAGATCCGACAATCTACCACTCGACCCTCGCATGTACTTTCATCATGTGATCGAATCAACCGTAAATGTGTCCCGTCTGGAATCCATGTGTTCAACCAAGAGTGTGTCGACATTGTTCGGTGTCTTTGTTCCAATTAATATGTATATTAAAAATATAGTATCATTTTTTTTATTTATGTTAATAATAATATTATTAAAGGTAAATTATTAAAGGTAAATTATTAAAGTAATATTTTTCAATCAAGTAAATAAATATTTTTCAATCAACTAAATAAATATATTATTAATTAATCAAACCGGTATGTTTCACTAAATAATCCAATTTTCCAAGGGTTTATACTATTTCTAATATTTTTCATTATTAAAGGAATAGTAGTAATATTAAATAAAGACATATTTAAATGTGGCTTTTCGAACATAAAAGGAGCGCTTCTTGACCAACTGTAATTATTGAGGTGGGCAAGATATTCTACAATTTGTTCCCATGTTTGAAATAATTCACGCGAATCAGCATTCATATAAACATCATATAAATTTTTATTTAAAATTTTATAAAATATTAATTCTAACATATTATATATTTTATCAGATTTGTTATTTTCAAATAAAGATGTAATATATTTCATCATTTTAATTATTTGCGAATCGGAACCTAAATTTTGAGATTGTCTAAAAAGTGTTACTTCTGTTTTAACATTTATTGTCAGATATTTTGTTCTTTCTTGTGTTTTTTTGACAATAAAATTATCACATATTTTTTTACAAGTATGATTTAAACACCTTACTATAACCAATGTTTCTAATTCAACATAAGAGAAGATGTTTACAGCGATTTCTTCAATATCAAATATACTCATTACATATAACTAATATTGTGTATAAATTTATATCATTTTTTATTTAAAATTTTTTAATTATTTTAATAAATTATTTTAATAAATTATTTTAATAAATTATTTTAATAAATTATATTTGTAATATTTCATAAATTATATTTGTAATATTTCATAAATTATATTTTTAATTATTTATTGAATTGGATGTTTAATATGAAATCATTAATCAGTCAATTCAAAAAAATTTGACGTTTCCAAGGGTTTATATTATTCCGAAAATTTTTCATGATTAAAGGAATACTATTTATATTAAATAAATGTGTATTTAAACATGGTTTTTGAAAATAAAACGGATCACCAAGTTTCCAATAGTAATTTTGTTGTCCAGAAATATATGGAACAATACGTTCCCATATCCTAAATAAATAAAAACTTTCTTTATTATGATAAACATTAGATATTTTTTTATCTAATATTTTATAAAATATTAATTCTAAAATATCTAATGTTTTATCATTTTTGTTTTCTTGAAATAACGAATTAATATGTTTAATACAATTGATAAAATTTTTGTTATTTATTGTAGAAAATGAGTTATTACATATACTTGTCGAAATTGACTTTTTTCTTTCTTGTGTCATTTCCAAAATCAACATATCACATCTTTTTGCCCAATCTTTATTTACACATCTTACACTGACCAATTGTTCTAAGTCTAAAAAAGACAATAGTTTTAGATTGATTTCTTCGATATCAAAGATATTCATTACATATAATTAATATTGTGTATAAATTTATATCATTTTTTTATTAAAAATTTCATAATCATTTTTTTTAATCAGATGAAAACTTTAATAAATTTATAAAAATATTTATAAAATCTAGATAATAATCTAATGCACCAAGTATACAAAAATCATGATTATTTTGATATTTTAATAAAATATTGTTTGTATCATAAATAATATATAACATAAAAATTATTAATCCACATAAAGCTAAAAATTTATTATAAGTTTTTGTATTCTTGAAAAATAATGATATTAATTGACCAATTATCAAAGTGAATATTGCAATAAATAAGATGAGTCCCATCCATCCTAAATCATATCCAAAATAAACAATAATTAAACCAAATATAAATAATAATATAAAAATCATAATTGTTGAATAGAATGCAAATTTGATTATGTCATCAGAGAATCTAGATAGTATTAAGTAAATAAAAAATGCTTCGATAAAACTAAATAAAATAAAAACGAGATATTTTTGAAAATATGATAATTTAGATAAAATCATAATAAATATTAAAATTAATGAAATTATTAAAAATAATAATAGTATAAAAAAAGATATTTTTGATTTATAAATATCTTTTAAATGTGTAATCGATTCAGTTACACTTAATAATTTAATAAATCCCATTGTAATTAATATTTGAGTTACTAATGTAAAAAAAATACAATTTAATAATTCTTTTTTATTTCTCATTAATTTAATAAAATCGTTTAGTTTACTCATATAATATTAATAATTAAATAATTAATTAAATAATTAAATAATACAATAATATTAATAATTAAATAATTAAATTTATATATTTTAATAATTTATGAGAAATATTATATGATAAATATTATATAATAAATATTATAATTGGATTATTTTTATATATATTATAGTTTTTTATCGGATTTATAAAAATAAATATATGTATATTTTTATTCAATGGGATTATTTGCTATATTCTTACATCAACTTCCATTAAATATATTGTAATTTTATAATAATTGTTTTTTTGACCATTTTTTAAGTATCTATATACATTCTAAATCTTTCTGGTTTCTCTCCTTTTCCGACAACTCCACATTGGTAGATCGGGTACCCTCTCGAACATAGTCTTCCTGTAACAACGTCTTTTGCGCACTCGCTACAGGTCCACGCACCAGATAAACCCCGTTTGGAAGAAAGGGGAGGTCCCTTACTAATACGGAATGGAATAAAGCAGTGCGAGCAGCGTGTTTTGTATACAAGAGTTTTGTATTTGCGCACTGAAAGACTTGTTAACCATTTGTTACCATATATATCTTTCTTGTTTTGTCTAGCTTTTTTTTTTCTCCTAGCATTTTTTGCTTTTCTTGTTTTTCTAGATGCCATCTTTAAATCAAAACAATATATAATAAATAATAAATAATAAATAATAAATATCAATTTTTTATTTTTTTTTTGTATTTAAAGTGTTATTTTTGTATTTAAAGTTTAATTTGTTATTTATTTTTTGTATTTAATAATTTTATAATTTAATAATTTTATAATTTAATAAATTAATATTTATTTGTCAACAACATCTTCAATAAAGTTTTCAGTTTTAATTTGGGTGACAATACCCATTGACATTAACTCGTGAAAAAATAATTTACAGGCATATGGGATTTTAACTTTAGAAAAATATTTATTATTATCACAAAATCGACATTCATATAAGTTTTTATCTTTATTTGCGATGGCAATTTGACCACATTTATCACAGATGTAAACAAAAAATTTATCAGAACAATCAAATAATCTTTCATTAATAAAATTAGTCATACCGTGACTTAATAAACAATCTCTTTCCATCTCACCAATTCTTAACCCACCATCGCGTGAACGACCTTCGGCGGGTTGTCTTGTTAATAAATTATATGGACCAGTCGAACGAGCATGAACTTTGTCTTTAACCATATGTTTCAATCTTTGATAAAATGTCGGTCCAATAAAAATCTGTGTTGACATTTGTTCACCAGTTCTTCCATTATATAAAACTTCTGTTCCAGTTCGATTAAATCCAAAATCTTGTAATAAATCACAAATAGTGTTTGCATCTGACTTATTAAATGCTGTTGCATCACTTTCGCATCCTTTAAATAACGAAGCTTTACCTAATACGCATTCTAATAATTGACCAACAGTCATTCGACTTGGAATCGCATGCGGACTGATAATCATATCTGGGACTACTCCGTCTTTTGTAAAAGGCATATCTTCGTGTTTATATTTCATTCCAATAGTACCTTTTTGACCATGACGACTCGCAAATTTATCTCCAATAACTGGAATTCGTTCAGTTCTAATTTTAATTTTACAAAAACTATAATTTTCAGAATCTTTATTCGTATAAACTTTATCTATATATCCAGATTCATTTTTTTTTAGTCCGGTGCTACTATCTCTAAATTGTTCATTTCCATCACCTGTTTTTAAAGGAATAATTTTACCGATTATAATATCTTTTTCTGTTACATATTCTCCAATATTAACAATTCCCGTTTCCGGATTTAATTTATCATAAGATGCTGGTTTAATTTCCATTGTTTTAATAGAACCATCTGGATAAAACTTTTCTGGTTTACAAAATCTTTCTTCTTCCAATGTGATTTGATTTTTCTGCTCTTTTGACTCATATTTTCGAAAATATGATGAATTAAATAAACCTCTTTGTACAGCACTTTCATTTATCATTAATGAATCTTCTTGATTATAACCAGTATAAGAAGCAATTGCAATAATTGCATTCATTCCTGATGGCATTTTATCAAAATTTAAGTATTTACTTGGTCTAGTTGATATCAAGGGCTTTTGTGGATAATATAATATATTTTGCATTGTATCTATTCTTTGATTATAATTAGTTGCAAAAATGCCAATTGCTTGTTTGCCCATAGCAGCTTGATATTGATTTCTTGGTGCTTGGTTATGATTACAAAATGGTATCTGTAAAACTAATACTCCATACATCATTGATGCATGTAATTCACAATGGGTATAACTATAATAAAAATTATTCGTATATTTATTATGTGTTAAATCATCATATGTCATTGCAATCATTGCAGTATCACATTCTTCTATATCTACATATTCAATTATTGATTTTTTATTATTATCCGAAAAAATCAAATCATCCCATTTAATTTCATTGTTCTTAAGTTTCTCTGATATTTCATTAGTTATTAATAAGTTATTATTATCTACTAAATATAATGGACGACATAATCTACCCGAATCAGTATAAATAAAAATCTCATTCATCTGGATCCTCCAACAAATACTTGTATAAATATTTAATATTCCATTATACTTTTTTTGTTTCAAATCTCGAACTAATTCATTTGGCTTTCTATGAATCCCGATTAAATCACCATTTAATAATACAAAAGTCGCTAATTTAATTTCAGTTGGAATTATGTTTTCTATATACTCAATTCCCAATTCTTCTAAAACATTTAATACTACATCTTCATTTGTAGCAATTGTAATAGTTGCCGTTAATGCCATGTTTTTAACAATACCAATCGCACTACCCTCTGGTGTTTCTGATGGACAAATCATACCATATTGACTATTATGTAAATTTCTTGGTTTCACATCTTTTAAACTTCTATCAATCGGCGCATTTATTCTTCTCAAATATGATAAAAAAGATGCATATGATAAACGATTTAATACTTGCGCAATACCTTGTCTTATATTTTGACTATTCCCTTTAATATTCCAATTACCAGTTGCTAATCCGTATTTCATCCCCAATTCAATTGTCCCTTGTTTTATTTTTCTTTCAATATTTAAATCCATATCAATTATTCTCCCCGATTTAATATCTTTATCAATTGATGTTCTCATATCTTTTATCATTTTACTGAAATTCGATCTAAATAATGTATTACATAAAACACCTGTTGATTCAACTCTTTTATTGAAAAATGAATCTCTATCATCATATTCTATTTTTCCTAATTCGCAATTTAATAAACGTAACACCATATAACTCAAAAAATAAAGTTTCTTAGTTGGATTATGACCTACATGAGGCAATAATTCTGTTAATAAAATATTTTCGATATATTTGATTTTATTACTCTCTGTTAATTCTTCATTATTTTTATAATCATATCTTGCTGTACACAATTTCATTATATATTTTAACGCCATTTCCTTTGTTTTAATTAATTTACTATCTTCTATTGATGGTTCTAACAGTTTTATTAATACATTATTCTCATCTAAATCTAAATCATTCACAATATATTCGACGATACTTTTATCACTTAATATACCTAATGCTCGATATATTATAAATAAAGGAATATCTGCTTTGAATCTTTTTAAATTGATTTTAATTACTTTACCTATTGAATTATCATGATTATATAATCTAACCTGTAATGGTTTTACATAAGATAAATTATCTTTTGTAATAGATGTAATCTCGGCTATCTTCGAAAACTTATTTAATGTTTTTGTTGTTGGAAAAATATATACTCGATTTGGACATTTTGTTTCTTGTGGAATGATAACTTTTTCACTTCCTAATACAATAAAATATCCACCATAATCATATTTACATTCTCCTAATTCTACTTTTGTTGATGAATCTTGATTATTTAATGAACAGAATTTTGAACCAACCATTATCGGTATTTTACCCAAATTAACTGATTCTGTTATATCTGATTTTTTTAACTTCATTTCATCTTGAACTAATTCATACGAATCAATTAAAATATCACTCAATAAATTTCCCGAATATGTTAAATTTCTTAATCTCGCTTCATTTGGATACATAATTTTGGTATTTCCATCATTCTCATTGATAACAGCATGTGTTATATTTGCATTTTTAAATGTTATTTCAAGTTTATTTTTATATTTATGAATATTTTCATCAAAATTATAATAAATTTTAACTGGACTAAATTCTTTCAATGTTTGCGGTATTAATGTATCAATAAAATTATTAAAAGAATTAATATGATGTTTTACCAATATCTGTTTATCTACAAATATTGAATCAATTACATTCCAAGTTTTATTATAATCAAACTCATTTTCAATTTCCATATACTATATATAATTTAAATGATATTTTTAAATCAATTTTTAAATAAATTTTAAATAAATTTAAAATATCATTATTGATATTTTAAATATCATTATAGATATTTTATGTAATGAATTATAGATATTTTATGTAATGAATTATAGATATTTTATGTAATGAATTATAGATATTTAATTTATCGTATAATTTTTATAATAAAAATTGATATATTTAAATTAAATATATCAATTAAAATAACACATGACTGATTGTATATATCTTTCTACAGAGGCTAACGTGAGTGAATCAGTTATGGAAAATAAATCAGTTATAGAAAATGAAAATGATGAAATATATGATAATGCTGCGAGGATTATTCAGGCATATGTTAAACGGGGAAATAACGAGAACAAGAGCATTGAAAGATTTATTACTAAAAGAACGAATGTGTTTTTCGCAGACTTCTATACTGATCCATGGGGTCCACTTATAATAAAACTTTTTGGGAAAGTTAAAGGCACAGATGTGTTTAAGTATTGGGCACACATACTCGTTTCGCGACCAATAACAGTTTGTGCAATACCTGGTGATATATGGGAAACTCGTCTTACTGATGGGACTGTGTTACATACGATTACACTTAGGTATGATGTGCGTATCAATGCATACACTGCTAAAATGAGAAATCGTAAAAGAATTCAATTATATAATACAACACCAGAAAAAGAAGAAGACCAAGCACGTAGACGAGGATTTTGTGTATGATGACAATAAAAATTTAAATTATTAAAATTAAATTATTTAATAAATTATTAAATTATTAAATTATTAAATTATTAAATTATTAAATAAATTAAATAAAAAATAAATTAAAATTTATTCAATAATTTATATTCAATAAATTAAAATTTATTCAATAATTTATATTCAATAAATTAAAATTTATTCAATAATTTATATTCAATAAATTATAAATTATAAATTATAATTTTTTTTATATAAAAATAATTTAACCTTTTAATTCCAGTAAAATACTATTATACTAGACTAGAATGTAAAACTTTGCTAAAAATTAATATTATAAAGTTATTTATAATAATTAATATTTATAAAAGATATTTATTTAAAATTATTTTGATCCAAAAGAATATAAGTCCTTATCATAAGATGTTAGTAGTATACTATTATTCACCCTCTTATAGCATCCGTGCTATAAAAACTGGTGTTTTTGCTGTCTATTCTGCTTCTTCGTCTTTGTCTGTCTCTTCTGCATCTGCTTCTGCATCTGCTTCTGCATCTGCTTCTGCATCTGCTTCTGCATCTGCTTCTTCATCTGCTTCTGCTTCAGCTTCAGCTTCTGCTTCTTCATCTGCTTCTGCTTCAGCTTCCGCTTCTGCTTCTGCTCTTTGTTGCATACATCTTTCTCATATTGTTCTTCTTTAGACTTCATTTCTGTATAATAAAATCTACTATGTTGATTCAACTCTTTTATTGAATAATTAACCTCTATCATCATATTCTGTTCTACCCTGAAATACATATCATACTCGTTGTATATAGTCTCCTCATACATATATTCATACAAGAATTTCTCACAAATCGATAGAGCAGTCTTTGAACAAAATGCTACATCGTAACATTCACCATAATAGTCATTCCCTCCCATCTGTAGGTAGTGATCATTGTAATCAAGTAGTAATGGGGTTTCCAATTCGTACTTTTCTTGGTCACTTAATGATCCCCAAGGTTTAGCAGGCATTATCCATATTTTATCGAAGAGTATGATTCGTTGTTCCTGAATCCTTCGGAATGCCTGTAGCAGTCGTTTACCCCAAATTACGTATTTCGACCAGTATATCAACTTTGCTATATTCTTACAGATATACTCATCGCACTCATATATACCCCGATTCAGTGCTAATATGAATGAGAACATCTGTTTTATGGTTCTCAATGACATACTGGGTGCTTCGTTCAGCTCTTCGTTCAGCTCTTCAGGGGATGATTTGACCGCCATCTTCTCTTCTTTTTGTTTTAACTAACTAACAAAAATTGTATCATTTTTTTATACAATATATTATAATAAAATTTTATAAATATTAGAAAATTAAAAGAACCCAAACTCATATATTATTTTTTATAATTTATTTCGATAAGTATTTATTTCGATAAAAATTATATATTTTATGAGGAAACATAAATAAAAATCCTTTGTTATAATTTATATCTTTATTATTTATTTTCATATCTTTATTATTTATTTTCATATCTTTATTATTTATTTTCATATCTTTATTATTTATTTTCATATCTTTTATTTCATATTGTTCATTAAATTGTTTTTTTGTCTTTTCTAATTGTTTTTTTGGTAAATATGTATTTTTATAAAAATTATTAAAATTAAAATAATTTAGATTTTTAAAATTTAGAACTCTATTTAAATTAATTTTTTTATTTTTTGAAAAATAATTTAAAAACATAATTTTAAATTATATTATGAATAACATTTTAAATGGTTTAAGTAATCAACAATTATCTGTTTTAAAATCAAATAGTAATAAATTTTTAATATCATCATGTGCTGGTAGTGGTAAAACCGAAATTATAGCTAGATTTGCTTTATATAAAATAAAAGAATATGAAAATATCATATTAACAACATTTACAAAATCGAATAAGCAAAATATAATTAATAGAATATTAAGTCTTCGGCAAAAATTTAAAATTTCAGAAAATAAAAATATTACAGTTTGTACAATAGATTCTTTAATACATAAATTTATAACTCAATATTTCCCAAATATTGATAAATCCGATTATATTAAAAAAATTATTATTTTTGACGAGTGGTTGGAAAAGAATAATATTTATCCATTTGAAATTCATTATTTTTTTATTATTGATGAATTTCAAGATACGTATGAAAAACATCTAAAAGCTAAAATATTAATAAATCTGGGTAAATTATCAAAAGGTATTTTAGCAGTTGGCGATGTATATCAAACTTTATCTAATACAAAAGAAAACATACCTGTTATGGTTTTTGATTTATTTAGGAAAACATTAGCTCCTAAAGAATTTATTTTTAATGAAACAAGAAGATTTGGTAAAAATATCGCTAATTTTGTAAATAAAACTACTAACCAAGGAATCAGATTTAATAAAAATATAAATTCAAAACTACCAGTATTAATATTACATAACAAGTTATCTAATTATATGAATGCCAAATTATTAGCCGAAAATTTATATAATAATTTTATATTAAAATGGTTGGAAGAAGGTTATAATTATAATGATATTGGTATTATTCAAAGAAAAACCAAAAAAGAAGGTAATTATATTTTTTCTATTTTAGAAGACTTATTAAAAAAAAATAAACATAATGTGGTTTGGTATACAAAAGAAAAATCAAGTGATTTTTCGTATGATATAATAAATCAAAATTCAATTACTTTATGTAGTATAATGTTTTCAAAAGGTCTTGAATGGCAAAAAGTGATTTTTCTTAACTGTACGGGTTGGTCATTGCCTTTAAAAAATGAAAAATTAGGTGATCTAATTCCAAAATCTACTTTTAATGTTGCCATTACTAGGTCAATAAATGAATTAGTTATTACAACAAATTATAATTCATCATCGGAATATTTATTACCTATATGTAGTGAAATTAAAAATTCAAAATATCATAAAATAAATAAAAATTATGTTTCATTAATTGATGATAATGACAAATTATTATTTAATGGCAAGGAAGAGTCAAATAATGAAATATTAACGGGAGTATATGATATAGCGGAAGAATTAAGTGAATATGAAATACCTGAATTGGAAAATATTAAATTTAAAAGAAAATTTATAAACGGGCGAAAATCAGATACATTTAATCAATTTTATCAGGAATATCAATTAAAATATTTATATGGAATAATTGGGGAATTATTAATGACAAGAGAATTATATTTAAAATATAATAATATTGAGAATCTAAAAATAAATTTATTTGTTCAATTGTATAATAAAAAAATTATTATTAATGATATACCAATAATTTATGAGAATGATGATAATTTCGCAATAAAGACTGCTGAAATAGATAAAATAAGTCGGTTTTTATCTACTTATCGCAAAGATTATGAATATTATAAAAATATATTAAAAATTACAAAAGATTATACAGTTTATAAAAATGAATTATTAAATTATAAAAATCAAAATCTAAATAATTATTATAATTGGGGAGATATCCATATTTTTAATAAATATACTCGAATTATGTTTGATAAAAAAATACCAATTATATTAAAATCAGATGAAATTATATCATCTTATTATTTACAAAATATAAATAAAGCGATTAATTTATTTTATAATAAAAATATACATTCTACAAAATTACCTAATAAAACATTATTTTATTTATCTTGTATCCACGATGTTGAGATTGGTCGTATAGCTATATTACGTTATAACGATGGTATCCAAAAACATCATTTTTCTAGAATATTGGTAAATATAGAAAAATTTGTTAATTTATTTGAATATGAAAAAATTTATTATCAAGAAACTATGAAAAATATTATTTATAATCATATTATCATTAGAGGAGAACTTGATTATTATATACCATATTCAAATAATAAATTAATGTTAGCTAGGTTAAGATTACATTGTGCTAAATTAATAAACTCCGAAGTTATTAGTATGGATATATGTGGGATCATAATTTGTATGTTAAATTCCACCTATAATTGTAATCAAGTTATTGAAATAAAATGTAGTGATAGCACTAGTTTAAGCAAAATATGGAAACTACAAACTATATTATATATGTGCTTATCTGGATGTAATAAATGTAAAATCATTAATTTAATGAAAGGGATATATTGGGAGTGTGAATTACCACCCGATTTTAACAAAATCAATTTTATAGGAGATTCCTTTAAAAAAGTTAATAATTTAAATTAATAAAAAGTTAATAATCTAAATTAATAAAAAGTTAATAATCTAAATTAATAAAAATGATACTAAAATATTTAAATTATTATATACTAAATCAAATACAACTGAGTTACACATTCACAGTCGTCATGTCACGCTTCATTATCCAGTCAATCTGCCTCATATGGCTGTTCTTCGTATCAGCCAGAGATGTGCGCGCTGAGGACTCGGTCTGCCCAACCAATCAGCTCCCAACCGCGAACGGCGGCTGCCGCACACCCGGTGCGGTCAACCTTCAGTCGGTTACAACACTCCGGTTCGAGCAAAAGACCACCACCACCCACCGCCGGTCCGGCACGGTCGATTCGCTGCGCTGCCGCGGGACTTACTGCGAGAAGTATGCGCCGTCGGTCGTGGTATGCGAGAACAGCGGGGTTGACTCGAACGGTGAAGTCCGTTGGGCATGCACCGCCGACGGGCTTGACTATCGGCTACAGCTAGCCGGAGAGGACGTGCATTGCGAGGGCTATGACCACCGGGCGGATACAGCCGTGTTGGAAGGGTCGTGCGGGCTGGAGCATACTCTCGAACCGTCGGGGGCCCGGGCTGCGCGACCGGACCCGACGTGGGTACGGTCATCTGGAGCGTATTCAATATCCCTTTATAAATACATAATCGCCGTTGCAGTGGCGAGTGTGTGTATTTATTGATCGGATGAACTGTAAGACACTCACCATCTACACAGTCATGTACATCCCTACTATGTAAAAAAAAACAAAAAAACAAAAAAAAAAAAATAATTTAAAAAAAATAATTCATTCTTTAAAAAAATAATAATTCATTCTTTAAAAAAAATAATTCATTCTTTAAAAAAATAATTCATTCTTAAAAAAAATGATTAATTTGATTACAATTAAAGATTACATTAATTTTTATTTATTTTTATTTATTTTTATTAATTTTTATTTATTTATATTTATTTATATATTATATGAATCAAAATTTACAATCTGGTATAGATAATATTACAAAATTAACTGATATTGATAAATTAAATTTATTATTAGAAAAATGTGTTTTAGAGTATGAAATGACTGCTGTTGTTTATATTTTTGATTATATGAAAGAAAATAAATATAAACCAAATGAATTAACATATAGTTTAATAAATAAATTACATGGGAAAACAATAAAAGAACAATCAAAATTAATAATCCCAGATAATGGGAAAAAAAAATTAGAGCCACGTAGGCGGATTCATAAGATAATGAAAGGATATGACTATTCGAAAGCGTTAAAACACAAGCAAATCGTGATTGATTATCTTAATAATAATCAATATGTTTATGATGGGAAAAATAATAAACAAAAAAAATTATTAATTAATAAAATCAAAACTCATTGCAAAATATCATTATCCGATGTTAAATTTATTATAACATATTTAAATAGACAAAAATTTTTTATATCAAAATAACTAATTAATTGAAAACCATTATTGAAAACCATTATTGAAAACCATTTAAAAGTATTAATACATCATATATTAAGTATGGGTCTATTAGCTCAGTTGGCAGAGCACTCGGCTGTTAACCGATAGGTCACTGGTTCAAGTCCAGTATAGACCGAATACTTTACTATATAAGATTTATATAGTAATAAATTGTCTTTATAATTTGTAAAATTATGAGCATATTCGTCGAATTGAATAAAAGGCTATTGTATTTTTTTAATAAATTTAGATATATCTTTTATAATAGATTAAAAATGATACCTAATATTTATATTAAGATATATATATTATAAGTAATCTACCTGGCAACTCGCATGGATACATCCCCGACCACCCCCCTGGACAAAAAGTCCGCAGCATTCACATCCACTCTCGAAAAGTGGCTCATTCAATCAAACAAGCGTCACTGGTTCTATATGAATGAGGCTGAGTTTCGAGGTTTAGCTTATGAAATAGGTATAGACCCGAGTCGTCTTTCGGGGAAGAATGCGCAAGAACTTCGAATGCTGATCGTCGATTTCATTATTGATTGATGCTCGAAGCCGAATGAAGTAGTGGTGGACAAAAAAAAAAAAAAAAAAAAAAAAATAATTTAAATTACTAATAACATTATATCGAAAGAAGATGATAAGATTTTTAATATAATATTTACTTATTTATAGATTAAATTGATTAAATTGATATGGTTCTTTAAATATTTTATTTGTATATTTATATGTTTTTCGAAATCGGATAATCCATAAATTAATATTTTCATAATATAAATTAATATATTTCATAATATAATTTTTGATTTAAATTATATAAAAAATGAATTAAAAAAATTATATTTATTTAAATAATAAATGGATAAAGACGATTTTGTTTTAAATTTTAAAAAACCAAAAAAGAAATCAAAGAAGAAGAAAAAACCAGTCGAAAATAATAAAATGCCGATTAAACAAACTGTTAATGTTGTTGAAAAACAAGAAGAATTTGAAAAAAAAAAGGGAGAAATTAAAAAAGCTGAAGAAAAATCAAATTTAATTTTAACGATGGATTTATTTGGAATAGATGATTTTGATATTAATGATGAAATTACTAAACCTGATATTAATAAATTACAAAATATTGACTCAACAGATGAATATGATGATTTTATATGATTTAAAGATGTTTTATATTTACATAAATGGAATTTAAAATTCAAGAAATTCAAAAATCTAAATTAAAAGATTTAAAATTAGGTAAAACAGATAATAATATAATTTTTCTGTCAATTCATAATAAATTAAAAGAAACTAAATGTTTAATAGATAATCATCATAAAGAGTGGGATGATATTAAAAAATATATAAATCCATTTGAATTAATAAATTCAAATAAAAATAAATATATTACTATCAGTCGATCTTTTTTTAAGTTATGGGAAATGATAATACATTTTGATTTAATAACAACTAAAGACCCAATTACAATTAGTAATATAGCAGAAGCTCCTGGTGGATTTATAGAATGTATAATAAAATATAGAGGTAATATTGACAATATTTATTCTAATTCTTTATTTTCAAAAGATAATAATATTCCGTCATGGAATAAAATAAATAAATTTATAAAATCAAATTATTATAATAATATTAATCTAATTTATACAAATTTATATAATTATTCTAATATTAAAAATTATATAAATTTATTTGATAATAATAAAGCTGAATTTATTACTGCAGATGGAGGATTTGATTATTCAATTGATTTTAATAAACAAGAAGAATTGTCTTATAAAATAATTTTTTCTGAGATTTTTATTACATTATCAATTCAAAAAAATGGTGGGAATTTTGTTTTAAAAATTTTTGATATATTTACAATATTTTCATTAAAATGTATATATTTGTTATATAATTTGTATGAAGAAGTATATTTATATAAACCATTAACAAGCAGAATCGCTAATTCCGAAAAATATTTGATTTGTAAGAATTTTAAAGGAATCGATAATGATTTATTAGAAAATATAAAAGATATATATTTAAATTTAGATGAAAAAAATTTTAATATTGATATCGAAAATTTAAAATTACCTAATAAATTTTTAGTTAATCTAAATATTTGAGTATCTTGATAAGCTTTTTCTATTTCTAGTCGCAAACTTAACTCCTCATCTTCAAGAGTGTTAAGTAAAACTTTAATTTTATCTATCTCTCCAATATTTGCTGACAATTTACTAATCTGTTTTTGCCTGTATGCATCAATTTCTTTAGTTTCTTTTGAAAATTCTGCACGTCTGTCGGCAATTTGTTTTTCCAGGAGCACTATCTCACCCTCATACCTGGTTGTTAAACTCTGTTGACGAACTATCTCATCAATTTCATCATAGAGAATTTGCCTAGTGCTCTCAAATTTATTTTCTATTGATGCGATTAAATCTATTTCATCATTTGTGGATTTAGAAATTTCATCTTCCAGTATTTTTACCTCTTTCTTTGCATTATTCAATATTGCTTGGGTATCACCAGCACCAAAACTAAATACTCCCTCTCTTAATCTTTGTTTGTCTGCTTCAGCTTTTTCTATTAATGCTTGAATTGCAATGTTTAGTGCTATTTCAGAAGTTAGTTCAAAGCCTGCATTTTC
>ENA-ORXF01000956-ORXF01000956.1-marine-metagenome-genome-assembly--contig:-NODE-956-length-19607-cov-5.335842_pt1 | contig 19607 bp, 21 predicted proteins | sample MGYA00237864_ERZ511476 | MGnify/ENA primary metagenome ERZ511476 (study PRJEB26306, sample SAMN06343908) | marine metagenome | isolation source: coastal waters | place: Atlantic Ocean: West Antarctic...
CCTGAGATGGCTTTTTAAAATGTCTTCTTTTCTTGACTTCCTCAAGAATTCCAGCTTTTTTTACCTTTCTTGTAAATCTACGAATCATTCTCTCGTCTGTATCGTTGCCTTTACCACGACCTTTTTTTAAAGGTGTTACTGATATATTTATTGTTCTGCTCATTTAACTATCCCTGACCAGTTTCTACTGGTTCCTCCAAAAAGTTTATTTATGTCAACACCAGAATCACCTGGATCTACTCCATTTAATGGACTTCCTTGTTGACTTTCAGATGGTGAAGAGGTAGGAGTTGTTCCAGCGAAAACATCAACTCCGTTATAGGAGTCTGTGCCGATAGCATCTAACATTTTCTTTCTAGTTTCTTGTAATTTTTGTTTAACTCTTGTTTGCTCTTGTTTTAGATTTTCATCTTTCTGGCGCGGGTGGGGTTTAACAGTAGTTTTTGCCTCAACCAAAGTTTGCCCACTAAGACCTTGTGCAACCTCTGAAACAATATTAGAAAGAATACCTTCTTCAAAGATTACTTCTTTAATGCATTCTTTTATCAAAGGTCTTAAAAGTTTTTTAAGCTCCGATTTATTCATTTTTCCCTCAATACATCATTAAGGGCTCTATTAATTTTATCTGCCTTTGTAACAATATTTGGTTGTTTGTTTTCCTGCATCATAAAAGCACCAGTAGTAGATGGCTCAGATACAAAGTCAAAACAAATCAATTGAAAGTCATCTTCAACAATCGTTGCTCCGTTTGCTTCATGAACAGATCCCATACCTCGGGAAGAGATACCAAGCTTAATGTTGTCCCTGCAAAGAGAGCGAAGAATCATTCCAGCCGGTGTATTAAGAATTTGCACCTTACCCATTACAGCATCTCCATCCCACCAAATTTCTGTTACAAGGTGCGAGGCATTAGCCAAGTTAATCACGCCGGAGTCGGGGTGATCAAGCTCGCCAAGAGCCCTGCGTTCGCGCACAAGCTTGCTATAATTATCGACTTCTCGTCTTAAAATTTGCTCGGAATACATGCGCCCGTTGCCATTAAGATGATTACATCTTTGCATGACACCAGTTAAAAACATAGCGTTGTCCTCACGGATCATACGCTTTTCTTCTTCAGTTAGCAGATCATCACATTTTCCGTTAGGACACAGTTCATAATATTCTGTTAATAATAATTTATCTTTCATAATTAATTCCATTTGCAGGCGCTACCTGCGCGAGTTTGGATCCTTTACAACAGCGTCTTACAGGCTGAAGCATCCACTTGCTTATCCAGTTATCCATTATTTACTCCTATCTGTATTCCATTGTCACAAAAAATCATACTTAATACATATGAAGTTCCAGATGACAGCCAACCTAATATAAAAAGATTGGCAAAAGTATACTCAAATGTAAATAGTTCTGTATACCCATTAATTCCAAATAAAAATGCCCCAACCCAGAAGCCAAGACACATTGAACAATGAAATAATTGTCCAAGCTTGCCACTGGAAGGGCGAATAGGATCAAATATGGATCCATATACTAAAATTTGTGTTAAACCAAAAGCGGCTAGCACAAAATATAAGAGGTCCATTTTATGTCCTATTAAGTATACTCATACCATATGGACCACGAACCCAGCCTGGGCGGATTGAACCTTTTACTGGCTCTTGTGGTACTTCGCCAAGAGTAGTGCTATCAATGGGTTCTGGATCAGTAAGGTGATCTTCAACAGCGCGTTCGAACTCTTCAATATGCTCAAAATAAGGAGCTTCTTCTAATATAAACTTGTTTATACCAAAAAGAGCAGCTTGGATCATATCGATATCTTCGTTTAAAAACATTTGAGCCTCCATCGAACCATAAACATATCCAGAGCGGATACTCTCTGGTTCAATAAGTCCCTCAGTTCTTAGTAATAAGAACAATCTGTCTTGAGTATCATACACCTCTTCATTGGTGATATGTTTGGCGAGCGCAAGAATCTTTTTGCTCTCGGGATAAATAACGATATCAACATCAGGATGGTCCTCAACAACAAGCTGATTTCCAAGTGTCTTACGGATGTTTAATTTGATATCTTCTTTGATACCAATTTTATCTTTAAGGTGGGGAATAGTTACTTTAATACTCATTATGACTTAATCTCGTGAACTAAATTCTGAATCTTTAAAACACTCTCTATAAGTGCCTTATCAACTGGCTGAGTTCTAAAGTTCTCAATCATTGAAATTACAGAATTGGTGGAGTTGACCATTGTTTCATCTGTCTTAATGTGCTCAGATAATAAAGCTGTATCAAGTTCTGTGTGCAGTCTAGCCAATTCCTCATTAAGATAAATCTTTATATCAACACTGTTATCGGCAAAAGAAAAAATATAACGATTTAATAATTCTTTTTGTTCGCCTAATAATCCCTGTGAATAAACTTCATTAAATTTACCAGAGAATGTTTTATATACAAGATTATCAATTGGTTTAAGTTCGTTTACATTTTCTTGTTCAGTCTCTGAGGTTAAATTGGAAATAATGGTTTGTTCCAGAAGAACGCCTCTTTTAATACCAGCAGCGCTGGAATCTATTCCAAAAAGTTGTGATACTGTTGCAATACTTTTATAGTTTGGTACAAAGTTATTAAACACATTGGGACTTAATTCCTTGTTAACTCTATTAATTATATAACTCTGGGCGTTATAAACATCTTCTTGTCCGAGGTCGTTGTGTGCTTCACGAACTTGATATAACAATTTTTCCGCTGTGATTGGATTAACTTTTTCTGTTTCAAGTAATGTTCGATATAATTCCAATTCTTTAGACAATATACTTTTAGGAGAGAAAGACTCTTTTAATATATTAAGTATTGTTTTTTTAACGCTCTCGTTTTTTGATACAACAGCTTTCGTCATCTCACGAATCAGGGCTTCGTATAGAAAAGCGGTATTTCTTTTTTTATTGTGCTTTATTTTTTTCATGTATGCCCCCTAACTTACTATTGTCTAGCTCCGTAATTAGTTTCTTGATTTCGTGTTTGACCTCAAATAATTTTCTTTCTTCAAAATTATCGTCCGGGGCGCGGTCTTCTTGATACAAACCAGCTTTTTTAAACTCATCGCCGATCGAAGAAAGGTGGTGCATTGTCTCATATCCCACTGCGCCGGGGTTGTTTTTGCGGGGAGTGTTAATTTCTACACCCCTTGCTCGACTACTACGATGGCGTTTTGTTGGTCCGCTCTTACCTTTACGTCTTTGGTCATCGCGCTTACCAGGCGAAGCGAGAAGCGTATCTTCTTCAGGCGGATCTTCGGATGGGTCTTCTGCTGACAGAGGATCATCACCACCCAAGAGGTCTTCGTCACCTCCAAGTTCCGAATCAAGATCGCCACCGAGGTCGGCACCGACAGCCCCTCCGGCTGCTGCATTTTCAACAGCGGCGGCGACACCTTCAAGTTCGGCGTCAAGGCGACGGTCAAAGAACATCTCTCGCTGATTGCGGATAAATTCTTCTTCGGAAAGATTGAAAATATGGTCAGCAACCCAGCGACGACTAAAGAAGCCGTCAGTAGCCGTAGCTGCAATATCAAACTTAGTTTTCCAGTGTTCAAGCTCTTGAAGCTCTGCAATTTTAGAGGGATTGTTCAAAGACAGCTTAAAGCTAATAAGATCGGCACCCTTGTATCCGAGAGTATAAAGGTGAATAATTCCAACCTTTTCTAACTCTGTGACAATGGCTCTTTGTAATCTCTGGATTGTTCTGGCAAAGCGAACATCTTTTTGAGCAAGGGTTGTTTTATCTTCGTCAGCGCCGTCGGCTTGTGACAAATAAGATGCTGGTACCTTAAGAGCCGAAAATAGCTTGTCTCTTAAATATTTAACATCGTCAATATCTCCTGTCATAGTGCCGCCAGGTAAACTCTCAACGCGAGAGGATACGCCGCCACGGACAGGGATAAAATAATCTTCTTCAACACTCATTGGGTTATAACGAAGATCCACACGACCAGTATTGGTATCGACCACCTGATTACGTTTCATTTGTGTCATAACTTTTTGCATATATTGTTCAACATCATTGGGGGCAACATTTCCAACATCAATATAAAAAGCACGGCGTTCAGGAGATCTTACAATACGATATGCCATCATTGCATCCTCTAAAAGTATCAATTGACGGAAAATTCTTCGTGCGGGCTCAAGAATAGAAGTTCCATATGGAGCATATTTATCATTTCCTAAAATTCGGAAGTGACCAATTTGGAAGTTTTCAAAAGTTAAACCACCTGAGTTCCATTGAAATTGGACATATTTTGGATTGGTTTTATCCTCACCTTCAAGTCGCTCAATCTCGTGAGTGGGTAGCCCAATAGTTGATTGAATGCCTAAGCGTTCATCAATATCAAGATACAAAAAGAAGTCGCCATACTTACACATTGTACGACACCAGCCAAAAAGATTAAAATCAACATTAAGCACAGTGTGATAAAGTTCAGCAAGTACTGCTTTAATCTCTTCGTTTGGACATTTGATTGAAAGAAGTGGTTGTAGATCTGATGAGGTTGTCATCTCGTCGGCGTAAATATCAAGGGCTGAAGCAATTTCTGGGGTGTACTCCATTTGCTCAAAGTCCTGATAGCGCTCAGCCCGCATCTGGTTTGCCATAATGGCAGTGCTAAGCTGCTCAAAAGGATTATAAGAGGTTTTCTTAAAGTTTAACCCAGAAGCAGACTGGAATTTAAACTTGTCTAACTGAACGCGAGAAAGCTTACGGCTTGTCTGTGTTCTGTAATTTACAAGTGGTCCCGACAACAATCGTGTCAGTTGTCTGAACAAAGGTGACTCTGGGTTTTTTGGGTTATTTTTATTGTTAGCCATTTATATTATCCTTTGTAAAGCCAGCCAAATTGGTTTGCTGTTTGGATTGCATTTTGTTTCTCGTCATCGAGGGCTGTATTCTTATTATTTTCAAAACCTTCTTGACCCTTAATTTGAGTGTTGAGCCTTGTTGAGGCTATAAACATAGAGTTGACGAATGCTTCTCTGTATTGTTGTTCCATTTTGCCTGCCTCAAACGCTGTGTCTCTTACCCAGCAACCGATCGCAAGGGCTATTGTTAAGTCATCATTATAACTTCTCATAGCTTCTGGACGACCATTATTCCAAATAAAAGTTTTAAATTCATTAAGAGTTCTTGACGAATATAAGGTAATTAGTTTATTTCTAATGAATTCTTCCATTTTTGCTATGATAAGTGGACGAGTTTTTGAAGTTGTAGAAAATCCAGCAATGGCATTAGACATATGTTCGCCCTGGATTTGCTCAACATACTCGTGAGTAGACTTAATTGAGAAGTATATATTATTATAACCCAGTTCTCGTAATTTTGTTAATACTGCGAAGCCAACTGAGTTATTTTCTACAACAATCATTCCATTGTTATATTCTTTGCCAATGCTGTTTAACATATCAGCGAACACATCTGGAGTTGGCTTGCCTTGGTATTCTGCAATCACCTCCATTGTTTCTAATTTTAAAACTTGAAGTGTGGAACTATCTTTACCGTCGCCTCGGGCAACGTCGGCTGAGAGTAAATAGTTATTACCCTCTATTGCTTTTTCCCAAATCCAAAAGTTGCGATCAAAGCCTGTGCGATACATTGGTTCTTTCACCATAGTCTCTAACCAATCAAGATCGTCTGGGTGAATTAGTGTTTCACCAGACATATTGAAGTTACACTCTAACTCTTGCGCCACCTGTCTGCGAGACATGTTTTTAGTTTCTTTCTCAAACCATTCTAAGTTTCTATCTGGATGTACATCCCATTTAAGAACTGTAGGATAAAAATCGTTCTGTTCTGTTTCAGAATCCACATAAGCTTGATGAAACCAGTTTCCAACGCCGTTCGGAGTTGAAAGGGCGATGCATCGTCCACCTGTTGACAGTGTGGGGTACAAGCCTGTCCATAGTTCGTCTAACCCTTCAACATGGGCAGCCTCATCAATAACCAATAAAGACAATGCCTCAGAACGACCGGCATCGCCGGTAGTTGAAGAGGCTTTAATTTCGGAGCCATTTGACAAAACAAAGGAAGCTCTGTTGTCGATTGTTATGTTCGCTATTTGCATCCAAGGAGGCAGGTTTTTAATAATATGTTTTACCTTTTTTACAAGGTTTCCCGCTGTCTGGAATTTGGTTGCGATAACCAAAATGTTCTTGTTGCGATGAAACATCATCATCCAGGCAACATAGGCAGCCGTTGTTGTTGAGATACCTAACTGTCGTGCTTTAAGAATAACATTAAATCGGTGATCGTTGAAATTTCTTAACAATTCTTTCTGAAATGGATATAGCTTAAATGGAATCAACCCTTCTAACGGATGGGCAATTCTTGCGTAGCTATTAATAAAATAAACGGGATCTTTTCCGCTCTTTAATATTTCTTTTAGTATTTCTTGTTTAGTAAGTTCAAACGACATCCAATCATCACTTGCTTTTACCAAGGGATAGGAAGTCACGAATTGATTTGTCCAAACGATCTTCGGATGGCTCGCCTACAGCGATAACTCCATCCATGTTTCCAATCTTATAATTCTTTGTGCCGTTTACAAAGGCACGAACATTGGAAGTGTTTTGAACAATAACTTGGACATCGCCCTCGGCGGATAATGATAAGGAATCACCTGTGACTTTTTTATATTCTTTCTTAAGGAAGCTGGCGACGTTTTCAATCATGTCCTCAACATCTGCCTCAATATCACTTGCATATACTTCTTTTAATTTGATATCACTTTGATAACTGATAGTTAAAATATTTCCGCTAACACGAGTACCAAAACCATCGATAACACGAGAGTCGGTGATAGGATCGCCCTCTTCTCTTTTAAGACCAATCTTTCTTTCCTCTCCATCGAAGGAGTATTTTTTGTCCTGTGAACCATCATAAGCGTTTGCGGCTGCTTGCGAGATCCCTCTAACGATATCTAAAACTGTTGCCATTTATTTATTTTTTCCTTTGTCGGGACGCCAGCCAGTTGCCCAGCGATCCTCTCGATCTTCAACATATTTAATATAACAATTACGACAGCACTGGTTTTTACTCATATATACATCGTCTTTTGTATCAAAAGAATAAATGTTACATACAGGGCAAGACCTATTGCTATCTTTATTAAGTAGTTTTTTTGATATCAAAACTCCCTGAACTTCTACTTTTTCAAGTTTTTCTGAGATTTTATCAAGTTTTTGATTAAGTAACTTGATTTGTTCCAAATATATTTCTTCTTTTTCTGGATTCCAATTTTTAGCTGGGTGTTGGATTGTATCAACACCATACTTATCAGCGATCGCTTTTTCTACTTTAATTGCGTAGTCTGGATCTTTGTTTATCTTACTCACTTTGAAATCTCAGTTGCGGCGTAAAAAGTTCCAAGAGAAAGCCCGATACCTACAACAACTCCTCCCGCTAGCCACCAATGATTGTTTTTATTTGGCTGCTTAAGAGCCATCTCCCTATAAGTATCTATCTCGCTGTTTTTAATATCCATTAAAAGATTGTGTTTTTCAGACAAAGATTCATAGCTTATTTGAAGAGTATCTAATTGTAAATTCATTTCTGCTTGCGTTTTCTTTATTTCATATTCAACTCTCAGATCACATTCTGTCATAGCATAATGATTCTCTGTAATCAATTGTGCTGTTGCCGGTGGATTAAAGAGAGTGCCATCAAACGGAGCACACTCGCCTTGTTTCAAGTTTGTAAACTTTGGCTCTTCTGTTTCTTGTGCAAAGATTGTAGCAGGAAAAAGCAAAGTAAAACTTAAGATTTGTGCTGTTAGCCTACTCGACATGCTTAAAACCAAATTCTCTTTCAAGTATTTTGTTGATGCCGTCTGGATCTGAATTATATAAACCAAGAAGTTCAAGATATCTTGAACGCTTTTCTATATCTAATTCGTCTTTCGAGCCAGAATATTCTTTTTCTAATCTATCAATCGATTCGCTATGCTTGCGAATTACTTCATTTCTTTTCTGTAACTCAGCATCATGAGAGTTTTGTAAGACTTCAACTTCTTTATTATAACTATCAATCGTAGTATCAAGAACCTTTTTATATGCTCCAACATTTTTTCTGGCGATTATAAAAACCACAAGAGTCCAGAGGGCGATAGCAAGTATCTTCCAATGGTGTTTGCACCAAACCAAGGCTTTTCTATAATGCAGAAGTATAGTTAACCAAGTCATTTATCCGCCGTGCCTATATGTTTTCATAACATCAACTGCTCCCTGTGTGCCAATATAACACATTGCTATCATACCCCATGTGTCTGATGACAGATCTGACCAAAGCATCAACCCAGTTGCCGTTAAAAATGTGAACAATTTACGAGAAATTGCCTTTGACATTACCTTGTCTAATATTCCTTGCTTACTCATCTTTATTTTCCTTTTTTATTGTGGCTTTAAAAGTTACGAACTCGCCCTTTTTTAAATTTTCTAGATCCTTGTTTGCCTTGTCGTAGTTTTGTTCTCCGACGCTCAAGGCAATCTCTTCTAATAAATAGACATAATCAAGAAATTTACGCATATCTTCATATTTGATTTTGTTTTGAGGGACCGCTTTCCTAATATCAACCAACTTTTCCACCTTGCCTTCATAAGGCAGGATAATATATTTTAATTCATTGGTTGACATACGCAAACCCATCTTGTTTATCAATGTTGATAATATGATCGACACAATCTTTTAATGAGTCAAGATGCGTAATTAAAATGACAGTCTTGAAATAGTTTTTAACCATATCTAAAATACGAACAAATCCATCCATGTTTTCAGCGTCTAACGCAGTGGCGGGTTCATCAAGTACAAAGATATTTGGAGAAGGAAGGTTGCTAACTGATAGTAGAGAAAGACGAATCGCCATTGAAGCAATTGTTTTCTCCGCTCCCGAACCCATTTCAATTGAGCGAGGCTCGTGACTTGGGTGTTTAATATAAATATTCAGTCGCTTGCCGTCGTCTTCAAAGAAGACTTCAAAATTAACAATATTTGCCAGAACCTTGGCGACCTCTTCATTAATAGCTGGTAGCTTCTTTTTAATAATATCGTAGGAAATACCGCCGCTGTGCATACATCTCATAAACAAGTCATAAGCAGAGTATTCCTCTCGTAGCTCATGAAGTTCTTCTTTCTGCTCAGATAAGTTTTGTAGTTTTTGTTCATAAGAACCATGAAACTTATATAAATCATTTAATTCTTGTTTGCACTTATCACATTTTTTCTCTGTGCGACTAATAAAAGCAGCGTATTCGTTCCGTTTTGAAAGAAGTTGTTCAAGATTTTCGATTGTTTCACGATTGCTTTCATATATTTCAATCTCACTCTCAACATCTTGTATTTCGTGTCGATATATCTCTATCTTTGATAAGTTGTTTTCTATTTCTAATTCTGAAACAGATACTTCTTGTTTAACTTGTTTTTGTTTTTCAACTAAAAGGTTGTATTTTTCTAAATAGTTGTTTAATCTATCAACATCAAGATTATCGATTTCTTCTAAAATACCAATACTTTGTTGTCGGATCTCTGTGATATTGCTAATCATATCTGGCAAAGTATCTTTTGCTTTATGTGCGTCACAAATGAACTTGCAAGTCTGAAACTTATCCCCACAAGGTACTTCTTCAAGAAGTTGAACTTTTTTTCTAAAAGAGGCAACATCTTTGTTTTTACTTTGAAGAAGAGCTAACAGAGTTTCGTATTCTGTAGTCTTACTGTTTACTTGTGCTTTTTTGGTATGTAACTTATCAATATCATAATCTTCTAAGAAGCTGGATAGTTTATTAGCAAGTTCAATATTGTCACCCTTTTCTTGAGAAGCTTCCTCGTTTCGTTTTGATAAAATATAAGTATCGTTTTTCTTTGTTTTAAGTGTGTTTCTTATAGATTCAATGTCGATAACTTCAAGCGGAATAGAAGTAATCTTATTTTCAATCTCGCTTAATAGTTGTTTGTTATCTTCAATTTGTTGCTCATATGTTTCGCATTGCTGTTTATGTTCCTCAATGCTTTCTTCACTTTCTTTAATTTGCACACTTATGTTTTCGATGTTTGTTTCAAACTCACGCCCTTCTAACCGTTTCAGAGCACCTCTTAAATCAGAAGCGTCGTCTTTCGCCATCTTAAACTTTTTGTCAAAGATTTCCAAATCAAGAAACTTCGCAAGTATTTCTTTACGGCGGGCTGAACCCTCTTTGATGAAAGCCAAAGAGTCTAACTGAGAAGCCATAGAGGTAAGGAGGAAATCCTCCAATGTTCCAAGCATCTTTCGGATATTTGTATCGGTATCGTTTCTGGATAATCCGTTATGACTTATAACTTTATCCATAACAGCATCAACTTCGTAAAATTCAACATTTGTCTTAGCTTCTAAAGTTTCCTCACCCTTCAGTTTCTTAACATACTTCTCACTTTCACGTTCAATAACAAATTGGCGATCTCCAATACAAATAGATGCTCTGCCTTGCCCTCTGTCCTTGTTTTGATTAATAATGTTAAGGTTCTTCCTTTCATTTTTTGAAGTAGAGTTAAACAGCGTATAGAGGGCAGCGTCAATGATGCTAGACTTACCTGAGTAGTTCTTTCCGAAGATGCCGACGATACCTGTGAGGTTTTCAAAGTCTATTTTATTACCCTCGCCATAATTGAATAAATTATCAAACTCAAAAGACTTAAGCTCCCAGTTAATATTTCGGGCAACTTCCTCGTTTTCTTCAACTGCGGTATTGTATTTTTTATTTAAAGATAATATTCGGTCAAGAACTTCATCTTCAACTTCGTATTCTTTAAGGTATTCTTTAATAAGCCGCTTCTGGACAGAAAGATCCCGAAGGTTTTCCTTAATAAAATCATCCTGAGATAACTCAAGATTGTTTCTTTTTCCAGTGGCGCGGTTGAGAAAAGTAATTGATTCAGGTTGGAACCGGTGTTTCGCAATGTCAACGGCTCGCTTCATCTTATCAAGTGGCAAGTTGTTGTTTGAAACAAGACGGATACGAGCACCATCAACTACTTCAGCGCCTTTTGGCATCTTACCCTTCGGAGTGAGTTCAATGGTAACAAATGGCTTAGGGTTAAGAAGTTCAACGTGCCGATAAGTAAAATTATTTTTATCTTGGATCTCCCAAATACCAAAGCCCTTGTCGTTTGTTTCACCGTGGTTTTGTTGAACAGTAGAACCTGGGTATCTTACTCGCCCTTCAAAATCAAGCGATTGTGCTTTGTGAATGTCGCCCAAGAGCCCAAAATCAAACTTCTTGAAAATAGCAAGCTCGTGTTCTCCGTGTTCCATCACCCAACCAATATCTGTCTTACAATTGGAGATAGAACCGTGGTAAAGAGCAATATTAATTTTGTTCGTATCGGTTGGGTCAATCCAGTTGTCTTCGTCAAACACTGAGAGAATATTAAAACACAGATCATCTGTGGCGTGGAATTCTCCAGAGTTTTTAAAGAAATGGATATTTGAATGATCCAGTGCTTGAATGATGGGTGTGATGGCATCTTGACGGCTGCTGTTTTTTAAATTGCCGTCGTGATTACCCGGTATCATTATTAAGGGAGCAATATCTGCCAGATTTTTAATGAAGCTTGTTGCTAACTCAAAGTACTCTGGTGATAATTGTGTTTTCGTGTGAGCGAGATCACCACAATGAACAATATAATCTGGATTTTCCTTTCGCAGTCTATCGTATAGTTGATCAAAAATGATCCGATATTCATAATGATATTTTAGATTTTTTATATGTGTGTCAGCCAAATGGGCAAGACGATATGTTTTATTCAAGTTTTTTCCCTCTTAAATATTTGCTATTGCTTGTTCAAGTAGATAATCTGTTTCTCGAACCAGAACAGCTTTTTCTTTTCTTCTCAAAAATTCTTCTTTTCCCATCTCGGCTACATCCTCGTAGCCGCCTACATCTATTTTATATATTTCTAATCCATAACCCAAGAAAAGCTTTATAATTCTTTGTTCTTTCTTCTCTGCGTCTGGATCAAGTGCCAGAAACACTGGCGTGTCATTTTGAACTATCTTCATGAATAGTTTAGAATTTGGACGGAGTGTTGAACCAAGTAGTGGCACTGCGTTTGGTCCAGCGACAACGGCGTCAAACACACCTTCTGTTATAATCAAGTCTGTGTCCCATTCCAAATAAAGTTCATTAAATATAACATCTTTTGAACACGGAGGATTAAGGTATTTTAGACTGTTAGAAGAGAAACTTCGTGCCACAAAATAGTTCAAGTCTCCACCCTCATTAAACGAAGGAATCACAATTCGCTTGGCATACCTTCCATCCATACAATAACCCATCTTCCAGTACAAGATATCTTTATCTATTATATCACGCCTTTTAAGATAATTCAAGGCGGGCAAAGCAGATAATGAGCTTTCATTGCTCAAAGAAACAAATCCAGTGGGTATTCCAAGATACTTTGGAACATCTGGATCTTTATCATCCTCCACAAACAAATCATCAAACTCGTTGATATTGATGCGGTTTGTTAGTTTGTCCCACTCTTGTAACTGGTTAAAGTCCCCAAAGCGGCGAACAAGACGGCGGATATCACGCGAAGTCGTTTCACAAATCCAACACTTAAAAAGATTCTTTTCTATATTAACGGACATCTTGTTGTTATGATGTTTACAATATGGACATCTAAACAAGTGTTCGTTATTTGAACGATAGCTATCACCGAGGATCTCGGAGATTATTTTGAATTTCTTTGACACAATCATAATATAACACAAGCGGCTTATGGTGTCAAGAGTTTTTTTATTTTTTGTCAAGCAACAAAGGACCAGCCAAAGCAACAACCAAGGCGTCTGCGCGGTCATCAGTTCCAGGCTGAGGATTTTGATGGCGAGTCATCTCATATTTAAAGCTATCTTCAAACCTTTCAGCCATTCGTTCAATTATAAATCTTTTCTTGTCTTTTGGAGGTATGCCCCTGGGAACTTTAATACCGAGAATTGAGCGGGCTGAGAGCGGATTAACCAACTCTGCCTCCATTTCAAAAACTTTATATGCTATGTAACAAGTCATTCCGTTAAACCTCTGGAGGGTTGCCATTGTGAATGCCGTTGTTTTACCACCCTTAAACATCATAGCAGGCTGCTCCACGAATACATCGTAGATTACATGATGATCGTTTATTTGTCGCATACGCTTTTCAAATATTTCTGCGCGTTCTTCCAATGACATGCTTGATTTAAACTTTAACACTTCGCTGATAACTATTTCTTCTTTATCTAAAAGTGCAATGCCTATCTTGGAGGAACTTATATCAAGTCCCAGTATTTTCACTATATATCCAATTTAAGTTTGAATGTAAATTCTCGATCTTCTGTCTTTTTAACTGGTGTAGCCACCTTAGCAATACCAATTAGATTTTTATTCTCGTCATAAATTCCGATAGAAGAGATGTATGTTGTTTTTTTAAAGTCTGCGACAGGATCCGTATAAGAAGAAGAAACAATGTTTTTAATTGCTATATCAGATTTTTCAACATAACCCCTGCTACTAGTAATCGGGGTTAGTGTTTGTCCATGTTCTATAAATGTTGGATTGTTTGAATGATTAAGTTCACCCTTTTGAGCGTGTGCCAACATTGTGATTGTTTGTGTTTTAGTTGTGCCTTTGAAGTTCAAACCAAAGCTAGAAGATATCATAGTGCCCTTGGCGATCCCATCGTTTGCTCCTGCTCCAAAATAAATCCACTTTGGTGTTACAACTCCCGCACCTGTATAAGCTTCACCAGCGAAACCAGCGAATTCGCCGCTAGCCAATTCCCAACTGCCCGTTAATATAACAAAGCCTTCGTTATAAAGCACAACACCGGCTACCGAACCTGATCCCGTGCTGTCAACGGGACCGACTTGGATAAGCTCGCCGTCGCGGTTTTGATCTTGTAGTTGCCCAATGAGAGTTCCGCTAACATAAAATTTAAGGTCTACGGTTCCCTTTTTAACCTGTGATCCAAAAATAATAGAGGGTATACTAATAAGATTAACATTCTGGGTGCCCTTGTCTCCCAGAGCGCCGCTGAAGGCATAGTGATTACTCATTGGTTGGTAATATTCTAAAGTATTTTTTAAAGAGTTCAAATGGTTAGCCGACCCGGTTCTTGATATCACGGTTGAAGCAAAAAACTCGTGAACGATACTGGCTGATAAAGGGTAAGAGCCGGTGATTTCATCACCATAAGCAAAGTCAGAATTAAATGTTGATGTGGTTATTGTCTTAAAAGAACTTAATGTTCCTTGTTTGCTAACGAGGGGATAAATTCTATTGCCATCGATACGATCAACGTTTAGTTCATAAAGACTAACATGACCTGTTGGGACATCGCCAGCATTGCTAACAAAAGCTCCAGTCACGGCTCCTCGGTTGTTTAAGTAAATACTACTATCGTAAACAACAAAGTTGCAGTCAGGATACATTTCCAGTGTGTTGTAAAATAAATCGTTGCTTTTAAATTTTTTGTATGCCATATGTGTAGTAATTAGATTTAATTGTGATCTTTCGTCACATCAATTCCAAAATTCTTTAGATAAACCATCATTATCTCTTTTTGCTTGCTCATAGACCTCATCACTATAGTCTATTTTAGCATACAAATACTTTAATTCCAACAAGAGGTTATTATATTTTTTATCTCTTGTGCCCACATCTGTTGGAACTTAGTAATCTAAGCGAACACGAATCGTCAGTTCGGTATTTGGATCTTTCTTAAGTGGCTCACTTAATTTGGCAACTGCGAGTAACTCATTGTCTGAAGAGTAAAGACCCACTGTTGTAATATAAGCCACGGGATTATCAGAAGTTGTGTTCTTCACACGGATCTCACTTGAATTAAGATAAGTCGGATTTGAACTATAATTGAACTCATTATTGTTTGCTCTACAGAAGTAGATCGTGGAGTTTAATTCAACTGTGTTGTTAAAGGAGATATCCTGAATACGATTTCTAATTGAAGCTGCCAGAATCTCAATTGTAGAGCCGGTCATAAGATTTTGAAAGGAAGCAGAAGCGAAGCCTGGTCCCATCTGGGTGCCTTCGAGAACCCCGCCAGCCCCGCCAACTGCGCCGGATTCAAAAACGGATCCACTGAAAACAGCAACACCTGCTTGATAATAGAGAAGCCCTCGTCCAGAATTGGCATTTGGTGTGGCAGAGGAGGTGTAAAGAATGGCGTATTCTCCTGCTGGGGAATTAACTAAATAGCTTGTTGCGGCTCCATAGTCACCAATAGTTAATGCACTATGGTTTGCGTTTGGTTGTACAGTACTTGGAGTACCGCCAGTCAAGAAAGTCGTTGTAAAACTGCCTTTTTTAATTTCATCTTTTGCAAGAAGCCTAGAAAAATTGACAAAGAACACTGCATCCTCTATTTTGGTGCCACCACCGGCAATGTCGCCATCACGGTCAAATTGCTGAATACCGCCAGTAACATCGTGACCCACAAGAACCGATGCCATTTGATTATAAATATTAATCTTTTTGGAGTTTTGAACGGCGGCGGAAGAGGACACAACTGAAGTAGAAGAATATCCGGCAGTAATATCAATAATATGATTGGCAGACGAACTTAAGTAAGGATAATCAAATGTAGACTCAAACATTCCGTGAGTATATGTTTTAACATTTTGGTCAGTATAAGTTCCAGAAACAATTGTCCCTGTTAGTGGAATTGCTTCGTGGAGCAAAGTTCTCGTATTTGTTACGTCATTTGCTGTTAATGTTTTAAAAGTTGTTGCCATGTTTAAATCCTAAATTATTATGGATACTTAATAAATCTAATTGGGAGATCAACTCTATATCCGGTTGTTGCCCCAGTGATTCTTATAGTTGTATCAATGTGTCTCACAGTGTCGGCAGCAGCGCCAAAAGTGCTTGTTGAACCAAGTTGTGTAAATAAGTATGTGCTTGTAGCCAAGTTGGTAGATGGTCCAATTAACAGAGCTAATCTTGAACCGCGAGGTCCAGCTAACATGTCGCCGCTCATTGCTGTGCCTTGCTGTCCTGTTGGGAAAAAGTTTGTATTCGTTGTGGTAGATATATAATAAGAAGCAATATTGTCGTCATCAACAAACGAAGGGGTTGCGGCAGTCGCAGTAGTTGGATCCGCAAGAAAGCCTAAGCGGTTATCAATTTCAATAATATATTGTGTTTCTACAAGGTCTGCGTCAAGAGCCACATCGTCACCATTTCCAATAGCATTGTTAGCGATACCCTGGTCAATAAGGATTGGATCGGCAGTGTCGTCTCTAAGCGTATCTCCTCTCAAATATGGTCGATTGGTTTCAAACTGGTCACGGGTTGTTTTATCAACTAAAACAATAAGCGAGTTACAATCTCCACCTGTGTTTTTAAGTTTGCCACTGAGGGTGTTCTTTAACATAACTGGCAAATAAAGCAAGTTTGTTCTGGAAATTGAAAGAAGCTTTGATTTCAACACTGAGGTGTTGTTGGTAAAAGCTTCTAAAACTGGGGTTTGGAGAATTTCAGTGTCATAATAAGCTGAGCCACTTGGGTGGTTCTTGTCAAAAAGTTCATAGTTTATCTCATCGTCTCCAAGAGCGAATTTAGCGATTTTGAAAGAGCCATCGCCCTTTGCCAATCTCATCCTTCCTGTGTCTGTTAGAACTGCGTCGAGGATGATGTCACCCGAATTATCAAGAAATGCCATTTATATATTCTCCATGTCGTTATTAATTAGTATTTAGTTAGATTAAAGTGCCAAAATTTAATGATTAACATTTATCCGTTGGATCGTTTTTTTCTATTTTGTCTTACTTTGCAGGTAAGATTGATATCAAATTTTTTACCAGAGTTTTTAGAAGTCACTCTTATCTTAAACTTTTTATTCCAAACAGATTGTTCTGCCTTGCCTAAAGAAACATTAACAGCATCATAAGCAGAGTCAGTGCTACCATCTGGAATGCTTTGTTCATAATTAATTAGTGACTGAATTAAGTTTGGATTAACCTTAAGATATCTTCTAAATTCCCTTTCTGTCTTTACATTATTATATTCTGCTACTTCTCCAAAATTGTATATTCTCATCTCAAAAAATATCATACCCTCAAACTCAACCAATTCGGCTTGATAAACCTCTGTTGGGTTTGAGCGATTTCCGTGGACATCAATTCCTCGGAAAGTATAATAATATTTCTGATTTGGAACAACACTATCAAGAAAAGATATTGATGTAGCGACATCGCTTTTAGCAAATGTTAATAAATTATTATTGAAATCTTTATATGATTTTGGCGGGGTATCCATTCTATAAATTTCAAAGCGCTGAACAAGGTCATCTGACTTAAATTTAATTGGTTCATTTGGAAGCAGCTTTCTGGCTTTTCTGAATTCGCTAGCAAACTTGGCATCGCGGTCATTAATTATAACTGGCTGTAAATCATAGTCACCAACATTGGCGGACAAATTGATAAGAAGTTGATTGGTTACACCTTTAAAAGGAATGATGTCAACATTTGGAGAAATAGGAGCACTGTCTAAGATTTTTGCTTTCTGTGTATATACTGGAATTCGAGCAATCTTAAGAGAGGGTCTGTATTCAACCGAGAATTGGGTTGAGGCTCCGTATTCTGAATAAATTGTATTACCTGTAAAATTGGTGTATTTGTATTCCGTTCCAAGAATCAATTGATGTGCGTATACAGAATATGTGTATTCCTTGTTATACTTAACTTGTGTATCAATATAGCTAAGAATATCAAGAGCTTCTGTATTTGGAACAAACACAGATTGTGTAGCGCCAGCGTTAACTGATTTCTTTCTGATCTCATATACCAAAGTTTCGTTATAAGCTTCTTTTCCCTGTAGCATTTCTTCAAATGTTCTAAAATTGTCTTCAACAATCTGATTAATCCTTCCAAGAAGTATAAGCGATAATAAAGTATTGGCAAATGCGTTACAATCGTCTGGAGCCTCTGAAGAACTTACGGGCAGTCCAAGTAAAATTGTTTCAGTATTAAAGTTTGTATTCAACTCATAAGAATTGTTTTCATCAAAATAAGTGGATAGCCACGATTCAAAATCAATAAGAGGTACTTTTTGTTCGCTTATATCCGCTTTGATTTTATAGCTTGCGTCCGAGGACCAGAAAGAATCCGACACGGCAACTTGTTCACTTGAGATTGCAAAAGAAAGACCATTGTCCGAAGAATTTGAAATCCTATCTCCGTCGAAAACAATTGATTCGTTCATTACTAGTTTTAAAAGGCTATCGGTCATTCCAGAAATTTCAGCAGCAATAAGGAATTGACCTGTTTTATCTGTTTTCATTTCCAAAGAGTTGTTCATTGGATACACATCGTCAAAGTTTTTACCATCTGAGAGGGCTTCCACCTGTGTGGTTGGGATGCCTATGTTGCGGAATTTAGCAGTTGCTTCATATCCACCGCTCAATTTGGCAAACTTTTTAACCCCATTGACATAATCAACGCCCGAACCAAGTTTTGAAAGAGCCTGTTGAAGTGTGCTATCTTGCTTGGTTATTTCAGAATATAGATTTGGTAATTCATATTCTTTAATATCTTCGGACCTTATTCTTTCTTCATAGCCAGTAATATAAAAATTGTATATGGGGTCCACATCGGCATAAGCTGGGTTATTAACGTTGTTAATGTAGCGGTCTAACTCATCTTGTGAAAAGGGCACTACAATATTTGTATAGTGATCGGTAAAGGTTTTACTCATGTCAATTAATTGAGAAGGTCTAGATAACCCAGTGACTTCATCTGTTCCACCACCGACAAAGTGACCCCAAGCTTTAGCGAGGTTCGCATCTGTTATAGTCTCATCCCCCGTATTTCGGTAAAATTTATAACTAACAGCCGAGAAATCTTGCGTGTATTTTTTAAACATACGCCCTGAGACTGAAACCTCTTGAGCATCTTGTATCGGAACTATATTAATTGCTGGATCTCCGTAAGCATCATTTGACATATTTTTGAGATATGTCATCCTGCCTTCTTCATCGGTAGCAAAAAACGCTCTTAACTCTGCTCTTAGAGGATCAGCAATATCTGAGGGTCTGCTTGCCATTACACTTCCATTGCCGAATGAGAGTATTGGTAGCCACCAATATGATTCTTCAGGAACTGTGTTATCATAGACATTGTTTTCAACTAATTCTAAAGTTTTACCAAGGTATGTTTGTTCTTTTATATTTGTCTTTTTTCTACGACGGCGTTTCCGTTTTTCGTTGCCGTTGCCGTTGCCGTTGCCGTCGCCGTTGCCGTCGCCGGTGTCACCGGTTTCGCTGTCATCACATTTTTTAATTGCCATGGGTTAGAATTTCCTCGTATAATTTGCTGAATACTGTGTGGTTTGAACAGTCGTTGTCTTCGCTGTCTTTTGAACGCTTTGCTGAACATTCTTGTTACTTACTACTTGTCTTGTCCCAGAGGAAAGATCAATTGTTTCAAACCCACTGTTTATGGATGCCTGTGCTGCCAGTACGGCGGCTGTGCTTGATGCACTATCCATAACGAAATTGCCTTGTGTTAAACCGGAGTCAGCGATATTTTGTTCAAGGGTTGAGCG